>Ga0256837_1000244_pt1 | contig 48634 bp, 46 predicted proteins | sample 4562384metaG_FD_185976 | JGI IMG/M metagenome (GOLD analysis project Ga0256837, IMG submission 185976) | Hydrothermal vent microbial communities from Guaymas Basin, Mexico - 4561-384 | ecosystem: Environmental > Aquatic > Marine > Hydrothermal vents | place: Mexico: Guaymas Basin | collected... | reverse complement strand
TTTTGTAGAACATGTAAATGCAAAAATAAAGACTTTTCAAATAATGAAACAAACATATAGAAATAGAAGAAAAAGATATAATTTAAGAGTAAATCTTATTTGTGGATTAATTAATTTTGATAGAGGTGTGAATTGTTGAAATATTGAGTTTTGCAAGAAGTCTAATGATAAAATCAAGTAAAAAAATAAAAAAGGAATCCTCTGGACCAATCTTTTTTAAACAGTTACGAGTTGGATATAATAACAAAGAGTTTAAATGTATAAAAACACATAGATAGTATAGTACCCTTATGGTGCAAATATAGAAGACACAAAACAGCTATGGTTGTTTTGCATAAAAAAGGGATCTAACCCTTTTTTATCTCTTTAATCTCCTAAAATTATTAATAGCAGGAACAAAAAAATCCAACTTTCCAACTAACTTAACAACAAGCTTTCCACTAGCAACTAAACTCTCAAAACACTCTTTTGTCTCTGCATCAAAAAGAAGATTAATATCATCCATAGTTAAAGGTCGTTTATCTAAAGTGTTTACAATCTCCTCTTCACTATAAAAACTATTGTTTGGTTCAGCATGAGTACGAGAAGCTATATGAATAGGTAAACTACTATCAAATAGTAAAGATAGAGTATGAAGTTCTTTATAACTTATACCTACAACAGGGTAAGCTGGTGGTCTATCTATCGTTCCTAAATCTACTCTTTCTATATCAAGTTGTAATAAAATATCATTTAATTTTTGCACTTCCTCTTGAATATCATTAAGGCCTAAAACAAAAAGTATCTCTATAAAAAGTTTGCCTTTATATACTTTACTAAACTCTATCACTTTTTCAACAACTTGAGTTACATCTATATCAGTATGAGGTCTATCTATCTTTTTAAAAATATCGGGACTTATCGCATCAAGAGAGAGTTTTACTTGGTCAAGTTTTAAAAGTGCATTAAAAACTTTTTCATCAACTAAAGTAGCACTATTTGTCAGTATTAGAGTTTCAGTATTCTCTTTTATCTTATCTATCTCATCTATAAGTTCTAAAAGGTGAGGATAAAGAGTTGGTTCACCATTGGCTGTAAGTGTTATAACATCTATCTTTTGAGAGAGATGACTTTTAAGATTTGAGATTATCTCCTCTACGGAAACTATCTCTTTTTGAGTATCAACAGTAGCCATTGGAGCAAGTTCACAATATAAACAATCAAAATTACACTGTTTAGAAGAGGGAGAGAGGTCTATCCCCAAACTCATACCAAAACGGCGTGAGTTTACGGGACCAAATATTATACTATTTTCCACTTACTCTGTGACACTCGTTCACAAAATGGATAGCATTTTCGACTGGAACATCTGGTAATATTCCATGACCTAAATTGAAAATATGTCGTTTACCATTCATAGTTTTTTGAATAGATTCTACACATTCAGTTGTAGCTTCTTTAGAATAAAGTCTTGTTGGTTCCATATTTCCTTGCAGAACATATTTATCACCCAGTTTCTCTTTTGCAAGAGTTATAGGGGTACCCCAATCCACACCAAATACATCAAAATTACCATAAACAAGGCCCTGTTCAATAAAAGCACTTACACCCTTCGGAAACATAATAATAGGAGTTTCAGGATACTTCTCTTTCAAATAATCAGCTATCTCAACCATATATTTCCAAGAAAATTCATCATATTTTGATGGTTCTATCGCTGATGCCCAACTATCAAAGATTTGAACAACATCTATTCCAGCTTCTATCTGTTTTTCCATATAGAGTTTTACAACATCTGTCACTTCTCTAAGAATATTATGAAGAAGCTCAGGATTTGAATACATCATCTTTTTACAAAGATTATAAGTTTTTGTCCCCTGCCCCTCTATCATATATGTTGCAAGTGTCCACGGTGCACCTGTAAAACCTATAAGAGCTTTATTGTCACCTCTCTCATCAAGTTGTTTACGAAGAAGTTTAATAGTATCAAAAACATAGCTAAGTTTACTCGCAGCCTCATCACCACCAATAAGTCTATCTAAATCCTCTTGAGAAGTTAAAGGGTCATTAAACTTTGGTCCAAAACCTTTAATAAACTCCAAGTCCATTCCCATCTCATCCGGAATAACTAAAATATCACTAAAGAGTATCGCTGCATCAACACCTACAATATCTAAAGGTTGAAGTGTTACTTCTGCTGCTTTTTTAGGGTCGTGACAAAGGTTTAAAAAGTTTCCAGCCTCTGCACGAACTGCCATATACTCTGGCAAATATCTACCAGCTTGACGCATCATCCATACAGGAGTGTATGGTGTCTCTTTGCCTAAACAGGCATCTACAAATATTTTACTCATCATTTCCCTTTATTAATGTTTTCCAACTTTACTTAAAAAATATAAACCAATCGATACAAAAGCTATTGAAAGTGAAAAGTAAAGCATATCTAAAGCACCATGGTACTCAGTATGTCCAACTTTTTGAAAAAAGCTTACAACTAGAACCATTACAATAACTTTAGAGATTTTATCTTTAAGTTGGTCTAGTGAATGGATAGCTAAAATCTTGTTTTCATTTCCATCTTCATCTTTAGCAACATCTATCTCAGATATAAAGAGTTCATACAAACCAAAAGAGAAAAGAAGCATCACAACACCGATAAGATAAAGATCTACTGCACCGATAATACCACCAACAACATCTTCATGAAAATTTGCTGGATGTGCATGTGTCAAATATGTAGTTATCACAAATTTAGCTGTATCAAAAACATCAAATGAGGCTACTATAAACAGAACTACTGCACCAATAAGTCCAAAAATAACAGCAAACATAACCATAAATCTTGTAGACCATAGACCACTTTCAAAAACTCTTTCTATCATCGACATACTATTTTGAACCCTCCATCTCTACCCATTTTTGAGCAATTCTTACTGCATTTGTAGCAGCCCCTACTCTAAGGTTATCTGCTACTACAAAAAGATGTAACATATTTTTAGAGTAGTTATCATTTCTTATACGTCCTACAAAAGTTTCATTTTTATCGATACACATAGCAGGCATTGGGTAAAGTGCTACATCTGGTTTATCAAGTATCACTATATTTGGTGCTTTACTTAATAACTCTCTTGCTTCTGTTGCTTCCACTTCACTATCAAAAGTTAAAGTAAGTGATTCAGCATGACCACGAAGAGTAGGAACACGAACACAAGTTGCACTTAAAGCTATATTTTTATGCATAATTTTCGTTGTTTCATTTACCATCTTCATCTCCTCTTTTGTATAGCCATTTTCTGTGAAAACATCTATTTGAGGGATAACATTTAAAGCAATTTGTTGATTAAATGCTTTATGTTCTGATTCATCTAATTTAAAAGCAAAAAAATCTTGCATCTGAGAAACTAACTCTGCCATCGCCGTTTTACCTGCACCACTTGTTGCTTGATATGTCGAAACATCTACACGAACTAAATCATAAGCATCATCAAGAGGTTTGAGTGTTTGTACCATCTGAATAGTTGAACAGTTAGGATTTGCGATAATACCTTTTTGTGTCCATTTAGCTATATCTTCAGGATTTACCTCTGGAACAACTAAAGGTACATCCTCTTGCATTCTAAAGTGTGAAGTGTTATCTATAACAACTGCCCCTGCTTTAACAGCATCTGGAGCAAACTCAGCACTTACACTTCCACCAGCACTAAAAAGAGCTATCTCTATGTTTTCTTTCTCAAATACATCATTTGTAAGTTCTATAATAGGTAAATCTTCGCCATTAAAAGAGACTGTTTTACCAACACTTCTTGCACTTGCTAAAGGAACTAATTTATTTAAAGGAAAATCTATCTCAGCTAAGATAGTAAGTATCTCCTCTCCAACTGCTCCATTTGCTCCAACTACTGCTACATTATATTTTTTTTCATTCATCTATTTTTCTCCTATTTTCTGTTATCTAAATACAGCTCTTCAACTTGTATCTCATCTGTTTCACTTAATATAACTGCTCTTTCTATAACAGAGAGTAACTCCCTAATATTTCCCGGCCAGTTATATTCTAAAAGTTCTTTAATAGCTTCATCAGAAAGTATTTTTAGTTTAAAATTATATTTATTACAATTTTCCTCTATCATCTTCTTAGCTATCTGCATTATTTCATCTTTTCTATCTTTTAACGGGGGAATATTTAATGGTATAGTATTTAAACGATAGTATAGATCCTCTCTAAACTCCCCTACTCTTATCTTATCTGTCAAGTTTGCATTTGTTGCAGATATAATTCTAATATCTATCTTTGTTACCTTGGATGAACCTAAACGACGAACCTCTTTCTCTTGTAAAGCACGTAAGATTTTTGCTTGAACACCATAAGGCATCTCAGCAATCTCATCTAAAAAAAGAGTTCCTCCATTAGCTAACTCAAACTGTCCAGCTTTAGCTTCACTCGCATCTGTAAACGCACCCTTCTCAAAACCAAAAAGTTCACTCTCTATAAGATTTTCAGGAATAGCTGCCATATTTATAGCAATAAATGGATTTTTAGCTCGTAGTGATTTTTTATGTATATAGTTTGCAAAAACCTCTTTTCCTACTCCACTTTGACCAAGAATAAGAACACTTGCATCTGTTATTGCGGATTTATCTGCTATTTTTAAGAGTTTTTCTAAAACTGTTGATGTTCCTAAAAAGCCATCTACTTTTTTTTGAGTTTGATGTGCTGTTTTTATTGTATTTTGTACTACATTTTCTCTTTTTATAGCACCAATTAAATCATCTATATCAAAAGGTTTCAATAAAAAATCTTTTACACCAAGATGAATAGATTCAATAGCTTTAGAAAGAGTAGCATTTCCAGTCATGATAATAACATCGAAACGCCCATCTAAAACCTTAATAAACTCTAGACCATCCACATTAGGCATATTAATATCTGTAATAACTAAATCAAAACTATCGTCAAGTTTTTTCAATGCTTCTTTTGCATTTCTAAAAGTTTTAACATCAAATTCTTGATAATCACTCATAGATATTTCAAGTGATTTTCTCATATTTATATCATCTTCTACGATAGCTATTTTCACAAATAAAACCTTATTTTAAAGGTGCTATCTTAACAAAGAAATCATTAAAATCGACTTTGAAGCATGTTGTTTTAAGAGTGATAATAGTTATAGAACTATTTTGCATATTTTTTGTAATACCTGTATGTTTTACATGAAGACCTAATTTATGAATATACTCTATAAATTCACTATCAACATCTGAAAGTAGTTGTTTGAGAGGTTTGTTCTTTTCATTGGAAAGAGTAATAGACTCTTGAGGAGTACCTTTACATTTTTGCATCGCTTTTGATATATAAAATTTTTCATTATATAAAATAACATCTTTCACTATGTAGCGATATGATATAAGATATTCACTAGCATTTAATACTAGTGAATATAGAAAAATTAGATATAGAAAAAAAGCTTTATATATTTTTATTCCTCTTGAGTAGAATTTTCCTCTTCTACTATATTATCCTCACTTTTTTCCTCTTTAGGACAACGAGAAATACTAGCAACTTCATCACCTTTTACTATGTAAACACCAGATGTATTTCTACTAGATTTAGAGATAGTTTGCATATCTACACGTATCATTTTTCCAGCTTTTGTAAGTGCCATCATATCCATAGCTTCATCAACCATAAGAACACCAACAACATTTTTACCAGTTTTAGATGTCATCTTCATAGCTATAACACCTGAACCACCACGGTTCGTAAGTCTATACTCTCCAGCCTCTGTACGTTTACCAATACCCTTCTCTGCAACAATTAAAATCTCTTGTTCATCATTTGCAATAACATTAGCATCAACAACTACATCACCCTCAAGTTTAAACTTAATACCTCGAACACCACGAGTATTACGACCCTGTTCACGAGTTTTTTCTATCTCAAATTTAATACATTGTGCAAATTTAGTTACGATGAATATATATTGAATATCTTTATCTGCTATTTTTGCTGTGATTAGAGCATCATCTTCATCAAGAGAGATAGCTTTTACACCATTACTTCTTATATTTGAAAATTCACTTAGATTTGTACGCTTAACAACCCCTTTTTGTGTAAAGAAAACAAGGCCTTTTTCATCACTAAAATCTGTTGTAGGAATAACTGAACGAATTTTTTCATCCGCAACAAGATTTATAAGATTTACAACTGCTTTTCCTTTAGCTATACGACTTCCCTCTGGAATACGATACACTTTTAACCAGTGAAGTTGCCCTCTATCTGTTACAAAAAGAAGAGTATCATGTGTATTACAAGTAAAAAAGTTTTCTATAAAGTCATCTTCATAAGTAGTAACAGCTGTTTTTCCTTTACCACCTCTTTTTTGTTTCTCATAAGAAGCAAGTGGAACACGTTTGATATAACCTCTATGAGTGATAGTTACAACCATCGGTTCATTAGGGATTAAATCTTCTATATCTATATCATCATAATCATCTTCGATAACTGTTCTTCTATCTTCTGTGTAAGTAGCTGAAACTTCATTAAACTCTTCAGAAATAATACCGTGTAAAACCTCTTCACTTTTTAAGATAGACTCTAAATAAGCTATAAGTTCCTGTAACTCTCTTAATTCATTCTCTATTTTTTCACGCTCTAATCCTGTTAAACGACCCAGTTTCATATCTACTATACTTTGTGCTTGAATAGGTGAAAAATCAAACTCTGTTACAAGATTTTCTCTTGCCTCTTCAACACCTTTACTCGCTTTTATAGTTTTAATAATTGCATCGATAATATCAAGAGCTTTTGTAAGTCCCTCTAAAATATGTGCACGAGCTTTTGCTTTTTCTAAGTCAAAAATAGTACGACGAATAATAACTGTTTTACGATGATTTATAAAATGTTTTAAAATATCTATAATACCAAAAATACGAGGTTCTTGGTTTAAAATAGATAACATAATAATACCAAATGTTGTTTGCATATTTGTTTGTTTAAACAGATTATTTAAAACTATCTCACTCATCGCATCACGTTTAAGTTCTATCACTACACGCATACCATCACGGTCTGATTCATCACGAATAAGAGAAACACCCTCTATCATCTTATCTTTTACAAGATTTGCAATATTTTCAATTAAACGAGCTTTATTTACTTGATATGGCAACTCATCTATAACGATAATATCTTTATTTTTGATATTTTCTATATGTGTTTTAGCTCTAACTTTAATACGTCCACGTCCAGTTTCATAAGCATCTAAGATACCTTTTTTACCAAAGATGATCCCACCTGTTGGAAAATCTGGTGCTTTAATATGTTCCATTAACTCTATAAGAGAGATATTTGGGTCAGCTAAAAGTGCTTTTAAACCATTCATTATCTCTGTTGGATTATGTGGAGGGATATTTGTTGCCATACCTACTGCAATTCCTGAAGAACCGTTTATAAGTAAGTTTGGTGTACGAGTTGGCATAACATCTGGTTCTTTTGTTGTACCATCGTAGTTTTCTATCATATTTACAGTGTTTTTATCTAAATCTTTTAGAAGTTCTCCTGCATATTTAGTCATACGTGCTTCAGTATATCTCATCGCTGCTGCACTGTCACCATCCACTGAACCGAAGTTTCCTTGACCATCGATAAGAGGCATTCTCATAGAAAAGTCTTGTGCCATACGTACAAGTGCATCATAAACTGCTGTATCACCATGTGGATGATACTGACCGATTACATCACCAACGATACGAGCAGATTTTTTAAACTTTGAACCATGAGAAAGGTTTAGTTTATCCATAGCATACAGTATACGTCTATGAACAGGTTTTAGTCCATCTCTTACATCTGGTAAAGCACGTCCTACAATTACACTCATAGAGTAATCAAGGTAGCTATCTTGAAGGGTTTCTTCAATATTTATAGTTTGTATATCGCCGTTATTTGGAGTATCGCTCATAAAATCACCTAAAATAAAATTACTTTATAATAGCCAAAAATCCCTTAAAAAACAGTTATACAAAGAGTTACAAAACCCCTTTCCAAAAAAACTCTGCAATTAAAACTATAAAAGCTATTCCTGCAAAATTAAGTAAAACACCATAACGCATCATACTTTTTACATCTACCACTCCACTACTCATAGCTATCGCATTTGGTGCCGTTGCTATTGGTAACATAAATGCATAACTTGCTGCGATAGTTGCTACCATCATAAAAAGAGTTGTATCTATACCTGTTTGTTGTGCTACTGAATAGATTACTGGAAGCATTATAGAGATGAGTGCTGTGTTTGATGTTATCTCTGTTGTGAAAGTTATCATAGATGCTATTACTAATAATAACAGTATAGGTGGCATATCTGTCATAACAATAAGATAGGAAGCAACCTCATCAGCCAAACCTGTAGCACTAAATGCTTTTGCTATAGAAAAACCAGCTCCAAAAAGAAACATAATTCTAAAAGGAATTTTTTCTTTATCTTTCATCCAATCTAAAATAGTAAATGGAGGAAAAAAGAAGATTAAACCAGCTGAAAGTAAAATACCTGCTTCACTTAACCCTAACCCTCCCCAAAAAGGTTTCATAGGAGCATTTAAAAGAAGTAATAAAATCAAAGAACCCATAACACCTAAAACTTTCTTTTGGTCACTCTCTAAAGATTTTGATTTTATATTGTGTGCTATCGGTTTATTATCTAAGCCTAAACTTAGTACAAAACTTACTACTACAAACATCACAAGAGCTAAAGGAACTACCATCCATATCCATTGAAAAAATGCGATAGGCTCCATCCCCTTTTCACTTAAAATTCCTAATAATATAAGATTTGGAGGTGTTCCTATTGGCGTCATAATTCCACCAACACTAGCACCATAAGCGATAGCAAGAGCAAATCTTAGCTTTAACTGTGTATTGTCTGTTATAAACAATGCAATAGAGATAAGAAGAAGTGTTGTCGTAGTATTAGAGAGAATAGAACTTAAAAATCCTGAAGTTATAACTAAAGAAAATATAATCCCTCGTGGTGTACTCGGAAAGAGGTTTAACATCTTATCCGCTATATACGTATGTAAATTTGTCTTTTCCACAGCAATAGCTAACATAAATCCCCCTAAAAATAGAAAGATAATAGGATGTGCATAGTTTATTGTTGTAGCCTTTGTTGCCAAAACTCCAAATGATGGAAAAAGTACAATAGGTAAAAGAGAAACAACGGCTAAAGGTAATCCCTCATTTGTCCAAAGTGTTACTAAAAATGCTATCAATCCTAAAAGAGATGATTGTAATGGGTTAAATAGAGATAAAGAGAGTGCAAATGCTACTATTCCTATCAAGATCGCTAATCCTATCTTTTGAAACTGTTCTTTGTGTTGTGTCATACTTATCTCTCCTTCAATTTTTAACTATAAATGATGCACTCAGTGCTAAATGGTCTGAGTAACCTTTACCTTTATGTCTATGTGGCTTTTTACGTATAGTTTGCCATCGAAAAATTTTCTTTCCTTTAAAAAGATATTTTGCTTTATAGGAACTTATAGTTTTTCGCTTATAAAAAATGCCCTTTTTATTTAGTAAAGATTGTGATATTAAAATATTATCAAGAGCCTCTTTTTTCCCTCTAAAGATATATGTATATCTATTTTTTGGTTTTGTATCATACCAAAGGTTATAAAAGCTATTTTTCCTATATTTTGTTTTAGAAGCTATCTTTTTCTGTTTTATCGTTTTTAGAATATGATTGATACCTGTTTTTCCACCTGTGTCATTATGTTTTCTTTTTCGTTTAAACTTTATATACTCTTCATAATCAGAATTAAAATCTCCTAAAAGAATAATATTTTTATCAAAACCTATCTCTTTCACTCTTTTTTTAAGTGCCTTTGCAGATACTATACGTTTACTCTCTGCACCAGATTTTGCTTTCCAATGGTTTACAAATAGATAGAGTTCTTGAGAATTTATCTTAAACTTAGCCTCTAAAATATTTCTATACCTATAACTAGAGGTAACAGCTACCTCTTTTGCATAGATAAATGGGATTTTACTTAAAATAGCTACTTTGACCGTTGTTCTTTTTCTATCTGCTATCTTAAAATATCTATAATATAAACCCTGCTGTTTGAGTGCTAATCGTAAATCTTTTAAAACTTGAACTGATTCAATCTCTTGTAGTGCAATAATATCAGCATCTATCTCTTTAATCACTTTAGCAATATTATGAATTTTTATTTTTTGAGTTTTTCTATTCCAATTTGAATGAGTATTTGGGATATACTCTTTATACTCATGCCCATTTTTAGTAAGGTCAAAAAGATTCTCAACATTATAGGTAGCTATCTTCACAGTTGTATCTCCTAGAACTGAACTTATGAGCCATAGTAAAGATATAAATATCTTCACTACTTATAGAATTCCATTAAGTCTCAATAAACTATCTGGATTTGCCTCTCTTCCTTGTAACTCAACAAAAAGTTCTGCCATACTTTTAGCACCTCCACCTTTTAAAACTATCTCTAAATATTTTTTTGCTGTTTGTGAGCCAAAGATACCCTCATCTACAACACTAAAAAATGTATCGGCACTTAAAACTTCTGCCCATTTATAACTATAATATCCAGCAGAATATCCCCCTGCAAATATATGTGCAAAACCATTTTGAAACTTGTTATAACTTGGTGTTTTTATAAGTGCTGTATCCTCTCGTAAACTATCTAATAGTGCCTGTACTTCATCCCTACTATAAAGTTTTGAATGGAGTTTAAAATCAAAAAGAGAAAACTCTAACTGTCGTAACATCCCTGAAGCTGATAAAAAGTTTTTACTCTCTACTAACTTTTGTATCATCTCATCTGAGATAACTTCATCTGTTTCATAGTGATTTGCAAACATCTTTAAAACTTGAGGTTCATAAGCAAAATTCTCTAAAAACTGAGATGGAAACTCTACTGCATCCCACTCAACCCCATTCACTCCACTTACTTCACTCTCCTCTACTTTACTTAAAAGATGATGAATAGCGTGACCCATCTCGTGAAAAAGTGTTACTACATCATCGTGACGTAAAAGAGCTGGATTTGTCTGTGTTGAAGCTGGAAAGTTACACACTATAAAAGCAGATGCTAACATCTCCTCGCCCTTTTCATCTCTTGAGTGTGCTTGCCAGTTGTGCATCCATGCTCCCCCTCGCTTTCCTTTTCTCGCTTCCAAATCTGTATATAATCTTGCTATAAGTTTATCTTCTAAATAAAGGTCATAAGAGTTTGCTTTTTCATCCCATAATATCTCTTCTGTTTTTTCAAACTTTATACCAAAAAGTTTATTTAAAAAGTTAAACATACCATTAACAACTGATGTTTGCTCAAAATAGGGACGATACAACTCCTCATCTATCTCATACTTCGCTTTTTTTAGAAGTTCACTATAAAATGCACTATCAAAACTTTGTAACGGTTTTTGAGATAAACTCTGAACCTCTTGTAACTCCTCTTGTGCTTGTTGCTTCGAGTTTTGGACAAGATTTTCTAAAAAAGAGATAACACTCTTTTCATCTTTTGCCATCTTAGAAGCAAGAGAGTATTGCGCAAAATTTTCAAAACCTAACAGTTTACTTTTTTCATCTTTCAATGCTAAAAGTTCATCTATTATTTGGGCATTTTGCGGTGCGCGAGTTACATAAGCTTTATAAAGTATCTCTCTAACTGTTTGATTTTTCCCATAGGTCATATAGGCTATATATGATGGCATCTGGAGTGTAAATCTATATTTTACAACTCCATCCTCTTCAAACTTAGCACTCTCAATATCACTTAAAGGAATTCCCTCTATATCTTTCTCCTCTTCTATAATATACTCGAAATCATTTGTTGCATCAAGAAGATTTTGAGAAAAGTTATTTGAAAGTTCACTCTTTTTTATCTCTATCTCTTGTAATCTTGATTTTGTTTTTTCATCAAGATGCGCGCCACTCAGTTCAAAATTTAATATATTGAGTTCTAAAACTCTTTTTTGTTCATAGTTTAAAATTTCTCTCTCTCTCTTTTGTATCTCTTTATAACTATTATATATATCTATATTTTGAGAAAGTTTTGTAGAGTATTCTGTGATAATAGGAAGCGATTGAGCATATATTTTTTGTGTCTCTTCTGTATTATTTACAGCATTAATATGTGAAAGTGGCGTAAAAAATAGTTCTAATTTCTCCTCTAATTTTTGTATAGGCTTCACAAAATTTTTATAATTTTTTTCTTTTTGCTCTAACAACTTCTCTATTTTACTATTGTTATACTTTAAGATATCATTCATATCTGATACAAAGCTTTCTAAATCTATTTTAAACTCTAAAAATGGTTGCATATTTGTTTCCTCTTTTTTCAATTTTAATCCTCTTCATCACGTTTCTGTTTTATCGCTCCAAACTTATGTATCAAAATATCATCATACTTGTTTGAAAACTTAAATAACCTCTCAAAAGCTATCTTTCCCTTCTCTTGTGTAAGCGATGAATCTATTATAAGATAGGAGAGATAGATACTATTTTCATCGATAGAGAACTGTAAATAGGAGAGTTTTTCATTCTCCTCTAAAAGATAATCATACACTTCATCTATCTTTTGACTTGGAATAGCACATAGTTTTGCATCCCCTATTATCACACCATTTTCATAATAGTTTATATCTATACGTGCTGTTCCTTCATCTATTCTCCACGATGATTGGCTTCGTCTTGCTAACGTTACATTTATATCTAAAGAGCTTAAAACATCCTCTAAAAGTTTTGTTGCTCCTGTTGGATTATAACCTTTACGACGTTGTCTTGCTACCTCTAGTTTTATTCCACATTTAGGACAATAATCATTTTGAATATCCTCCTCTTGGATATTATTTTTACAAGATGGACATTTAATAATATTCTCTTTATTTAAGGCTTTAAAATTTGTAAGTGCCTCTTGTATATAAAAATATGGTAGAGCAAAACCTAAATTGTTTGAGTTTTGAATTATAAAGGTATTTACACCTATCACATCACCCTCTGTATTTAAAAGAGGACCTCCACTATTTCCTGGATTTATAGCTGCATCTATCTGAATATATTCTAAATCATCTTGTAATCTTGAAGCACGAGAAACGATACCCTCTGTTGCTGTATAGTTTAGACCATAGGGATGACCAATAGCGATAGTGGTATCACCATCTTCTACTATTTTTGTTGATAATTTAAGAGATGTGGAAGGAGGAGTATCAAACTCTATCTTTATAAAAGCTAAATCATAGTTCGGGTCATCATAGATAACTTTTGCTATCGTTCTTTTGAGTTTTTTTGCACTAATTACAACCTCTTTGAGTCCACCAACAACATGAGAGTTTGTGATAATTAGATCATCTATAATAAATCCTGTTCCTGTTCCATCTGGAGTCATAATTTGAATAATATTTTCTATATGTTTTTCAAGAATATTTTGAGTATTCATCTATATCTCCTCAAAGTTTAAATTTTGAATTTGGAGGAAAAAACTGTTACAAAACTCATTCATACTATTAAAATTAAGCTCATTTCCAAAGTCAACCAACTCTTGAAAACGCTCTTGATTTGGTTCAATAATATCTGAAATTTTAAATTTTATCTCTTTTATAGCAAAATTATTCTTTTCTATATTATAATAGGGAGGATATCCGAGTTCTTCAAAAATATTTGGATTTTGTACCTCTATAAGAAGATGAAAAAGGTCTTTTGTAACTTGATTTAGTCCATAATTATAGAGAGAATAAAAAGCTATATAGTTATATATAGTCGGAATTATCTGATTATATCTATTATTTTTGTACCATCTAATTTTAAGAAGAGATTCACTAATAAAATTGACTACATCATCATGAGAAGTTTTCTCTATCGGATTAAAAGTATATTTCGCATTATAAAAATTTTCTGAAAACTTTTTATACTCTAACTCTTTTAACTCCGATACATATCGTTTTAACTCCTCATTTTTAGACTCAATAGTTCCTCCCTCCTCTCCAAAGTATGCCAAAACTTTTTTATTGAGTTTTTGATATATATTAAATCGTGGAACAACTATATAATCTAGTTTAAAAAGAAAGTTTAAATATAAAAAAGCTTGCATATTACTATTATCATTAGAGGGAAGAGTTAAAACTTTCTCCTCCAGTTCATCAATCCATTTTTTCATATAGTTATATTTTATCTGAAGTTCATTCTCTGCTATTATATCGATATGCTCTATATCTTCAAGTGTCACACGAAATTCACTCTTTATATGCTCTTTATCAAAATCAGCATTGAGTGCAAGTTCACGAATAGGAAAAAAGATTTTTTGAGGACTCATCGTAATATTATCATGAAACAGTTTCAGTTTAATATATTCATTATCAGTTGAATATCTTGCATAGGTAAGTTGATAATTTCTCTCTAAAAGATATCTTTTCAATGCTACATTAGCATCTGCTTTTTTAACTAAAATAACCTCTGCATAAAAATTTTCTGCACTAATTTTACCTAGTATCTTTGCTGTTCCTTGATAAAGTTCGAAATTCAACTCATCTTCATCTTTTTTTATAATTATATTACTATTAGCAATATCATCTGTAAAATTTTGCAGGGAGTTTAAAAAGTATTCATAAGCATTCAATATCTCTTTATTTTCAAATGCTTCATAAGAGTTATTGAAAAGTTCCTCTTCATTAGGAGATATATCTGCATTAATTGCTTTACCAAAATTGTGGTGAAGTTCTGTTTTATGTTTAAAAAAATTAAACCAGTTCATATTTATTCTCTTATATTATATTTATATGTAGGGATTGTATTGGATTTATTTATAAAATCTAAGTTTTTTCTTAGATTTTATAATTGAAAAAAGAGTAGAGAGAGTGAAAATTAATCTTGTTGATGTCTCATATATGCAGGTAAATCAAGATAATCATGGTCTAAATTCCCACCAACAACAAGTTTTGGACGAATTACAGTAGGCTTAACAGTTGTAGGTTGTTTTACCTCTGTTTTTATTTTTGCTGTCATAGGAGTTTCGCTTACAAAATCTTTATTATTTGCTAATTCTCTTTCAAAACCTGTTGCCACTAAAGTTATTTTTATATAATCTTCAGGCATATTTTGGTCTGTTGATGTACCCCATATAACATCTGCATCTTCATGAGCACTATCATCTATCACATCCATAGCTTCTGAAAGTTCTATCATAGAAAAATCTGGGTGCATTTTAAAATGAACTAAAATTCCCATTGCCCCATTAATAGAGATATTATCTAATAGTGGAGATTCAATAGCAGCTTTAATAGCTTCATATGCTGATTTTTCTCCTTGGCTCTCACCCATACCCATCAGTGCCATACCTCTATGACTCATTACAGTTTTCAGATCTGCGAAGTCAAGATTTATATCATTTTCTCCACTCGAAAGAATAACACCTGATGTACCACTAACAGCTTCTGCTAAAATACTATCTACTATTTTAAAGCTATCTTTAATTCCCATCTTTTTATCGATAGTAGAAATAAGCTTGTCATTAGGAATAACTACAATAGAATCACTCTCTTTTTTTAACTCTTCTAAACCAGCTTCTGCTAATTTACTTCTTTTTCTACCCTCAAACTTAAAAGGTTTAGTTACAACTGAAATAGTTAATGCACCAATTTCTTTAGCTATTCTAGCAACAACAGGAGCAGCACCAGTACCCGTACCACCACCTAAACCAACAGAGATAAATACAATATCAGCACCTGTTAGTGCCTCTTTAATCTCTATCTCGTTCTCTTCAGCTGAAGCTTTACCAACTTCTGGCTTCATTCCTGCACCAAGACCTTTTGTTAATTTTGCACCTATCTGTATCTTTGATGCAGCAGAATTTTCATCAAGAGCTTGAGCATCAGTATTGATAAGCATCATTTCAATACCATTTACACCCTCTTTTAGCATATGACCAATCATATTTCCACCGCCACCGCCAACGCCTACTGCTATTATTCTTGCACCTGTAATATTACTTGCTTCTTCAACTGAAAATGGTTCCATCTCTTTACTCCTTTAAAATACCTGGGTAGCCCAGTTCATAAATTTACCATAAAGACTTGCTTCTTCTGGTTTTTTTGTTTTAGTTACATCTGCGATAGGAAGTGTTTGACTTTTCTGTCCTATATCATTTGTCGCTAAGCTTATACTCTCTTCTGATTTTTTTGTATTACTTAAATCTCGTACTATGGTATCTTCTCTTAATCTTTCATTTGGATGTCTAACTTTTCCATTTACATCTATCTCATATTTTGTATAAGATGATGCCATATACATAAGTAAACCTATTGCACTCGCATACTCTGGTTCTTTTAAATTTTTAAATGCACCATCCATCTCTTTAGGTCTAGCTAAACGAACAGAATGAGAATCAAATGTAGCCATTGCTAAATCTCTAATTCCATCCATTCTTGAAAATCCACCAGTTAGAACAATACCTGCACCTATCTGTTCCTTTAAACCGCTCTGTTCAACAAATTGAGCCAAAATCATTAAAGTTTCTTCAACTCTTGCAAAAGCAACAGTATTTACTATCTCTAATGAAACCTCTTTTGTTTTGTCTACATCTCCTATCTCTGGAAGTTCAATTAAATCATTTAAAGGTTCAGTTAATGAACAATAATTCAATTTTATATTTTCAGCAATTGTAATAGGTGTATGTAAAGCTTTTGATAAATCATTTGTTATATGATTAGAACCAACACCTAGAAAGTCATTATATTTTATTGAGTTTCCTGAATGAATAATAATATTACTTGTACTAGAACCCATATCTATAACAACTACGCCTAACTCTTTTTCATCACTATTAAGTGTTGATATAGATGAAGCATAACCATTTAAAACAACACTTTCAACCTCTATACCTGCTGCATTTACTGCTTTTTTAAGATTATTAAGATTAGATTTTTGTGTAGTTATAATATGTGTTTTTACTTCAAGTCTTGAAGCATTCATACCGAGAGGGTCTTCAATAAAATCTTGTTCATCTACTCTAAAGTTATATGGTAAAGCATGAAGTACTTCAAAATCACTTGGAATATTTGCATTATAGCTGGATATTTGCATAACTCTTTCTATCTCAGAAAGATTAATTTCTTTAGATTGAATATTAACAATACCACTAGAGTTTATACTTTTTGTATATGCTCCAGATATAGAAACAACAGCACTATGAATCTCATCTCCGGAAATACGTTGAGCATCTTCTACTGCTAATCGGATAGATTTAGATGCTAAATCTATATTTGTGATACTTCCTCTTTTTAAGCCATATGCTTTAACTGTACCTGTACCTGTAATATTGATTTTATGATAGTCATCGATTTGAGCGATAATTGCACATATTTTAGTAGAACCAATATCGATAGCTAAAACTGTTCTGCTCAACCTATAATCCTTCCACTAAAATATTAGTGTTATATTTATTATTAAGATTTTTAATCAATGAATCATTGAAAATTTTACTTTTTAATTCAGCTATTGTGGATATTTCATCATACTCTACATCCGTAAGTAATTTTTGTTCTACAATTCGATAAAGAACGATTTTTCCACTATTAAGAACAATAAAAGAACTCTTTTTGTCCATATTAAATAACTTCTCTAAAAAATCACTTGAATCATTTTGTGTTAAAGAATCCAATTTATCACTATCATCAAGTGTTAAAAAATCACTTGTTATACCTTTGAAAGTTTCTAATGAACTTTCTGCTAAAGCTAATAACTTCTCTTTTTTTATTTGTGCCGTATATAGAGGTAGAACTATCTCTTTAGCCTCTTCAAACTTCTTTACCTGTGAAGGGATAGTTGTTATTAGCTTTATAACATAAAAACTATTATCCACTTTTATGGGTTTTAAATATGGTGAAGTAACTACTATCTTCGATACTTTTTCTAATAATTCATTATTGAAAATATTTTTTGTTTTAGATATTTCTATATTTTTCAATTTAATTGAAGTTGTTAACTTCCCTTTTTTATATGCTATATAATTTCTTAATGCCATATTTTTTGTTGCTTTTTCATTTAATTTTGCAACTATTTCATTTTTACTTTTTTCTAAAGGGATTATTTTTCCTGTCTCATCTTTAAAATGTGTTTTGTTATCGTTATAATATGCTAGAATTTTTTCATCTGTATACGTTGTATCTATCTCATCTTGTTTAAAATATTCTATTTTATAACTTATATCCGTCATATAGTTATTTTTCTTTGTTTCCCAAAAAGCTTTTACAGCTTTATCTGATGTATCAATAGTAATCTCTTTATCAGTTAAGAGTTTATAATCTATTTTATCTGCTATTTTCATAACTGTTTTTAGTATATTATTTTCATTTTTTGTTACTTTAACTGTTAAGAGTTCTAACATTTTTGAAATTAATAACTGTTTTTTTAAATCTAACTCATATTCTGCCATAGTAAGATTATTATTTGAAAGCACTCGTTTATATATATCTTTGCTAAATACACCATTTTCAAAGAAAAATTCCTGTTTTACTAACATTGCTAAAATTTCTTTATTAGTTACACTTATATCATAGTTATTAGCTAGATTTAAAAGTAAAGCCTGTTCTTTTAACTGAGTGAAAGCTTGTTGTTGTAAACCAAAGGCTTTTGCTTTTTCTTCATCAAAATTACCTTGAAACATCTGATTATATTGACCATATAATCGAGAATAGCTTTTTTGTAAATCACCTCTGCTTAATTGAATCTCGCCAACTTCGGCAATAGCTCCAGCTTTATTGCTATAATTATATTGACCCCATCCAACAAAACCAGCACCAACAAAAGCGATTGTAGATATCCAGATAGTAATGATTAAGTATTTTTTATGTTTTTGCATCCATGTAATCATAAGAGTATAGCCTCAAGTAAAATATTTAGTGTAATTCTATGGAAATATTTATTAAAACTTCATAAAGTATATAACTAATTAGTAATGAATCTCAAATTATTTATTTTAGAACTATTAACTAGCCTTTGTTATAATTACTCAATTAAAAATAAGGCGAATTATGATTAAAAAAATTGAAGCAATAAAAAAAGAGATAGCTAAAGTTGTAGTAGGTCAAGAAAAGATGATTGATGGTCTTTTAATTACACTGTTTTGTGAAGGGCATGTCCTAATAGAGGGTGTTCCAGGTCTTGCAAAAACAACAACAGTCAATGCAGTTTCAAAATCTTTAGGACTAAATTTTAAACGTGCTCAATTTACTCCTGATTTACTTCCAGCAGATATTTTAGGTGCTGAAATCTATGACCCTCAAAATAATAATTTTAAAATTAAAAAAGGTCCAATATTTACAAATCTATTATTAGCAGATGAAATAAATCGTGCTCCTGCAAAAGTACAATCTGCTCTTCTTGAAGTTATGCAAGAAAAGCAAGTAACTCTTGGTGATTCAACATTTAAAATAGCTCCACCATTTTTTGTAATGGCAACTCAGAATCCCGTTGAACAAGAGGGAGTGTACCAACTACCAGAGGCTCAACTTGATAGATTTATGTTAAAACTTATCGTTGGATATAATACAACAAAAGAGGAATTAGAGATAGCAAGACGTATCTCAAGTGGTAATTTTGAAAAGATTGAAGCAGTAATTACAACTGATGATTTAACTAAAATTAAAGAAGCTATTAAAAACATTCATATAGACACAGAAATAGAAGAATATATGATAGAACTTGTGAATGCAAGTAGAAATCCTAGTCAATATGCTTTAGAACACTTAGATGATAAAATCCAATTTGGAGCATCTCCACGTGTAAGTATAGATATGTTTAAAGCCGTTAAAGCGATGGCATTTATGCGAGGTAAGGATTTTGTTACACCTGTCGATGTAGCTTTCATTGTCAAGGATTTGATGCGTCACCGTATAGTTTTAACATATGAAGCAGAAGCTGATGGAATAACTACCGATGAAATCATTCAACAAATCCTTGAAGCTGTTCCTATACCTTAATTTTACTATTGTTTGAGTATAATAACTCTAAATTTTTATAAGGTAACAACATAAATATGATAAATTATAACTCTATAAAGCCTTTGCTTTTTAAACTTCAACCAGAAACAGCACACCATTTAGCTGAATCTGTGTTACGTTTACCAAATGTATGTCAATTTGCATTTAATCCATTCCTAAAATCTCACTTCATTACAGATGAGATTTTAGAGCAAGAGATTTTTAATCGTAAATTTTACAATCCAGTAGGTCTTGGTGCAGGATTTGATAAAAATGCCACTATGATTAGAGGTATGCAGATATTAGGCTTTGGCTATACAGAGATAGGAACTATCACTCCTAAACCTCAAGCAGGTAATCCTAAACCTAGAATGTTTCGCCATATTGAAGAGGAGACTATTCAAAATGCTATGGGCTTTAACAATGATGGTGCTTATGAGATTCATACAAGACTCAAACAAAGATACCCTTTCACTACTCCTATCGGTGTAAATATTGGTAAAAATAAACTTACATCAGAAGAGGATGCAATTAGTGACTATACTCATCTTATAAAAACTTTTGATGGCTATGGTGACTATTTTGTTATAAATATCTCCTCTCCAAATACACCTGGTTTAAGAGACTTACAAAATGAAGAGTTTATAGGGAAACTTTTTAAAGAGGCAAAAGCACTTACGAAGATGCCTATTTTACTTAAAATTGCTCCAGATATGAGTGAAGAGGATGCAGTTGCCCTTACTAAAATGGCTGTTGAAAAAGGTGCTGATGGTATCATCGCTACAAATACAACTATTGACTACTCTTTAGTGAAACAACCTATGAATATTGGTGGATTGAGTGGTGCTGTTTTAAAAGAGAAAAGTTTTAAAATCTTTGAAGCTATCGCTAAAGAGCTTTATGGAAAAACTATTCTTATCTCTGTTGGTGGTATCGATTCTGCGGATGAAGCTTATAGACGTATAAAAGCTGGAGCATCTTTAGTTCAAATTTTAAGTGGTATTGTATTTCATGGCCCAGATATGATTATGAACATCAACAAAGAACTAATAGAACTTTTAAAAGCTGATGGCTATACAAACATTACTCAAGCGATAGGCGTGGATAGAAAATAGTTATGAAATTTTTTATAACTATAATTTTAATTTTAGGAACAGTTATGGCATCATCACTACCGAAATATGAAACAAAAACTCTCAAGAATGGATTGCAAATAGTTGTTATCCCTCTTCATAACAATACAAATGTAGTTAGTACCGATATTTTTTATAAAGTAGGTAGTCGTAATGAGGTTATGGGTAAAACAGGTATTGCTCATATGCTAGAACATATGAATTTTAAATCTACTAAAAATCTTGATGCTGGTGAGTTTGATAAAGAGGTAAAAAGTATAGGTGGTGTAAACAATGCTTCTACAAGTTTTGATTATACTCACTACTATATAAAATCAAGTACAGATAACCTTGGTAAATCTATAAAACTTTATGCAGAACTTATGCAAAACCTCAATCTTAAAGATGAGGAGTTTCAACCTGAAAGAGATGTTGTAGCAGAAGAGAGACGTTGGAGAACTGAAAACTCTCCACTTGGTTTTTTATACTTTGCTATGTTTAACAATGCTTATACTTATCATCCTTACCACTGGACACCTATCGGATTTATGAACGATATTCAAACATGGACGATAGATGATATAAAAGATTTTCATAAAACTTACTACCAACCAAATAATGCTATTTTAATAGTAACAGGTGATGTTGAACCTGAAAAAGTTTTCAAAAAAGCTAAAAAGGCATTTGGAAAGATAAAAAATCTAGTTGAAGTTCCAAAAGTAAAATTTATTGAACCTGAACAAGATGGTGCTAAAAGAGTGATTGTACATAAAGATAGTGAAGTAGAGATGTTAGCTATCACTTTTCATATCCCTGATTATTTAGATAAAGACCAAGTAACATTAAGTGTTATATCTGAAATTTTATTCTCTGGTAAAAGTTCAAGACTTTATAAAAAACTAGTCGATGAAAAACAGATGGTAAACTCTATCTATGCTTACAATATGGAAAATAAAGACCCTGGTCTTTTTATATTTCTAGCTACTTGTAATCCAAATGTAAAAGCTGAAGATGTTGAAAAAGAGCTTCTCAAAGAGATAGAACTTATGAAAAACTCTAAAGTTACTACCGCTGAACTTGAAAAAGTAAAAATCAACTCAAAAGCCGATTTTATCTACTCTCTTGAGAGTTCAACATCTGTGGCAAACCTTTTTGGTAGTTATTTAGTTCGTGGTGATATCTCTCCTCTACTCTCTTATGAAGAGGATATTAAAAAAATCACAGCAGATAAAGTTCAAAAAATAGCTCAAAAATATTTTAACTTTGATAAATCTACAACTCTTATTCTTAAAAAAAGTGAATAGATTTTTATTATCTACTAAAACATATAGTATAGTTGGCTCTTCAACTATACTATTTCTACTCTCTGCTTGTGGTTCTTCCATTAATTCTCCCTCTAATATATCATGTGATATAATTATCAATAAAAATTATTATACTATCTGTTATGACTATACTCTCAAGGGTGCTAGGTCTGTATCATATAGTTTAGATGCTAGTAAAGTAAACCTTTTAAATATTCAAGAGAGAGAAGATTTTTATACAGAAGAGAGTATTCCTCAGCTATATAGAAGTAGATATAGCGATTATACTGGAAGTGGTTATGATAGAGGGCATTTAGCAAGTGATGCCTCTTTTGATTGGTCAGAAGAGGCTCTTAAAAGTGTGTATAGTATGGCAAACATTGTTCCTCAAGAGCCTGATGTCAATAGATACTCTTGGATAGATACCGAAAAACTAGAAAGAAAAAAAGCAAAAGAGTATCAAACAGTAGAAGTAAAGATAGTAGTTGAATATAGTGATAATCCTATGCAAATAGGAGAAGATGCTATCTCTGTTCCGAGTGGTTTTTATAAAACTATTTCAAATAAAGAGTTTAATTATAATGAGTGCTTTTATTATGAAAATATCCCTTATGATAAAGAAACAGATAGTCTCAATAATCACAAGGTTGTATGTTCAAGAGTTCAATAAGTTAAAATTCTTTTGAGCTTCTAAAATATTTTTTTCTGTTAGCAATACATTTTTAGAGATATTTTTTTCTGTTTCTAAAATTCTATCTGCCATATCACCTATTTTATCAGACATGATTAAAATTTTATCTGCCATCTCTCCTATCTTTTTTGCCATCCTATTAATATCTTGTGAAACTTCTAACATTCCTCTTACATAAGATAGGTTTGTTAATTCACCCGAAGCAACAAGTGATTTTGAAAGTGTTAAAATATTCATGGAGTTATTCAATAAAGCGATAGATAAATCTAACGAATCATCTAAAGATTGTGTTGAAGCTATCAATTCAGATTTTGAAATAGGGCTACAATAATCTTCTTCAACTTCTTCTGAGGAAGATGTTTCCTCTTCTTGAGTAGTATTATCCTCATTTTTATCTTCTTCCTCTTTATTATCCTTCTCATCTATTACATTTGAACTTTCTTCATCTTCTCTACTACCCTCTTGAGTAGTTTCATTTTTATCATCTGTTTCATTTACTGGAATTGGATTTGAAACTGTTGTTTGAACAACTTCATTACAACCTATAAAGATAAAGTTTACTAATAAAAGAGAACTTACTAGAGTATATAATTTATTCATAATAAACTCTATCTATTTAAAATAGAATTGAAATTTGCTTGTGCTTTTAAGATATTTGTTTGAGTTAAAGAAAGATTTCCACTTTGAATTCTTTGTGTCTCTAAAATTCTCTCAGACATATCACCTATATCATCTGCCATAACTAGTATTTTATCAGCCATCTCAGCTATCTTATCTGCCATATCTAAAATATCTTGTGAAAGTTGTAACATCGCACTTACATACTCAATATTTGCTGTTGTTCCCGCATCTACTAAAGAGATAGAGAGCGATAATATATTTGCAGAAGTTGTAACTAAACCAGTAGATAAGTCGCTAGAATCATTTAATGTATTTGCAGCACCTATAACTTCTGTCAAAGGGACTGTATCTGAACAAAAATCACCTGCCATAGATGATGAAGTTATCATACCAAATGCTATAAAAGCTATCCATAATTTTTTTATCATAATATATCCTTTTTTATCTCTTATTTAATTATAAGACAAAAAAACTTAAAAGAGATAATCATCTTTTAAATCTATCTGCCAACATCAACATATTTTGATAGACAAACTCATTGTCTCTTTGTTCATATTTTAAATTAAACCTATGTCTATCTGTTATTGTGCTCCCTTGTGAACCTATCTTGATTATAAGAACTTCATCACTTAATATTACCGATTCCATAATATCATGGGTTATAAAGATAATTCCCAAATCCCCCTTATTTACTTTTTTTAGTAAAATGGTATATAACTCCTCTTTCAATTTAATATCTAATCCTGAAAATGGTTCATCTAAAAATAGTAAAGTTGGTTCAACTACTAAAGCTCTAGCAAATGAAACTCTCTGTTTCATCCCTCCACTCAAATCTTTTGGGTATTTTTTGAAATCTTCCTCATTTAAACCAAATAAAAGTGCTATCTCTTGAGATTTTTTGATAATCTCTTTTTTTGATAAGAGTGTATCTTTGAGAACTAAAGATATATTTTCAATCACATTTTGCCAAGGAAGTAATCTCGATTCTTGAAATACAAAAGAGGATTTCTTAAAACTATTCTGTACTTTCCCCTCCGTTTGTTTTAAAATCTCTGCACATATCTGTAAAATAGTTGTTTTTCCAGACCCACTAGCTCCTAAAATAGAAACTATACTTCCTTTATGAAAAGTAAAACTAACATTACTAAATATCATCGTTGTACCATCAAAACTATGAGATATTTTATCTACTATTATTTTCTCCATGCTTCTAACCTCTGTTTTATAGAATCTAAAACTACTCTCTCAAGAATTATCAGTAAACTTACCATCAACATCAAAAGAGCCATAACAGAAGTTGTGTCTATCTGACTCCTTGCTATGGCCAATAATGAACCAATACCATCATCTGAAGACAATAATTCAGCCATAATTACTATCTTCCAAGATAAACCTATTGCAGTAAGCCAAGCGGGGAATATGAAAGAGAAAATATGTGGAAAGTAGATATTTAAAAGTTTAGTTTTTAATGATAATTTAAAACTATCTGCCATTATTAAAAGCTCTTTATCTATACTCTGCATACCAGCAAATGAACCTAAAAATATAATAGGAAAAGTAGCGATAAAAACAACAAATATAACCGTAGAATTTCCCATTCCAAACCATATCATAGCCAACACTATCCAAGCGATAGAAGGCATTCCGAGCATTATAGTTATGATTGGTGAAAGCATATAAGAGATTGGTTTTACAAGTCCAGCAACAACTCCTAAAAGGGAAGCTAAAAATATAGAAAGGCTCAAACCTAAAAAAATTCTTTTCATAGTTATATCCATATTTGTTAAAACTTCTGGGTCATTTAGATATAAAAAAAACATAACAAATGTATCTAATACAGGAGGTAAAACTAAATCTCCAAATGCTCTATAACCCATCTCCCATAGTAGAAAAAATATGGTTAAAGAGAGAGTGGAGTATAGGATTTTTTTCAAAAATAAAACCCATCATCAGGTAACTTTTTACCCATAGATTTAGGATTATTTAACACTAAAGTATTTAGTAAAGTTTTTATTAACTCTCTATCTTTAGATGTTTCTAAGATATAAAAATTACTATTTTTAATTCCATTTTCAACAGCTTTTGAATTTAAACCTTTTAGATACTTTACTGTTAATTTTGCAGATTCTTTTGGATTGTTTATATACCAATTTTGTGCTTTTTTATACTCTTGAACAAATCTTTGTATAAGTGTTCTCTTTTTAATAGTATCTCCAACTGCTAAGAATCCAACTTGTGCGAATGATGTTTGTGTATTGAAAGTTTTTTTCCAAGCATCTACAAGGTTTAGATTAAAAAATAGTTTATGAACACCTTTATCTGATGGTAAAGATTTTGCTTTTTTAAGTGCCATTGAGATTCTCGGCTCAGATAACATAGCAACATCTATTCTATTTTTAAAAAGCATCATTGTTGAGTTTCTTGAAGATTGAGTATAAACTATTTTCACATCTTTTTTATAGTCAAGCCCATTCTCTTTAAGTAAAATTTTCATCAAAGAATCTCCTAAACCACCACGAGAACTAATCCCAATAGTTTTACCTTTTAAATCTTTTATAGTTTCAATAGATGGGTCGTGAGAAACAACTCCTCTAGCTCCACCCATAACAAGATGAGTAAGTTGCACTTTTGCTCCACGGTTGTAAAGAATAGAACCTGCTGTTATAGGTGTAGCGATAAAATCTACTTTTTGATTTAAAATTAAAGCTTTTAACTCATCTGGATTTTTCCACGGCTTAAATTTTATTTTTATATCTAAATCTTTTAAAGAATTATCTTGTATCATCTTAAAAATAGGATGAGTAACTCCTGCCCCTGGTCCTGCTATGGTTATAGTTTCACTTGCATTTAAACTTAGTATCAAAGATAGTGTTATAACTGTTTTTTTTATCATTTTCATCTCCTAAAATTTCATATTAAGCCCACTATAAAAGGCTCTTGGACTACTTGAGTAACCATCTACAACTTGATAATATTTGTCAAAAATATTGTTTATTTTTAGATATGTAGATATTTTATCTGTTATCTCATAGTTTGTTACAAAGTTCATCACAAGGTATTTCCCTGTTTGACGACCTTTTGTTTTTGAAGGGTCTTTTACACTTAACATATCATCATATCTCTCTCCAATATATTCACCATTAAAATCAAACTTAAGCACATCATTAAAATAGTAGTCAGTTGCAAATTTATATGAATCTTTTACTCTTCTTCTCAACTCTATACCATCTTTATCTTTTGCTGATAGATGTGTATAACTAATATTTATAAAAAGTTCATCTGTAATATCTGTTGAATATTTGAGTTCCACACCCTTGAAAGTTGAAGTTCCATCTATATTTATATGCTGTTTCTTTTTCTTGTCATAAGAGATTAGGTTTTCTACTCTATTATGAAAATAAGTTATCCCTAAATTTTTATATTGAGCAGTTACATCAAAACTTTTTGTATCTTCCGCCTCTAAATCTTTGTTCTCTTTTCCCTGTGGATTTAAAATCATAATAATACTCGGTGCATTATAACCTGTTCCATAGTTTGAACTAAAAAAAAGTTCATCATTTACACTATATTTTACACCTATTTTACCAGTGATTTTTTCACCAAAATTTGAATAATCATCTCGTCGTAAACTCTCTGTCACTATAAAATCATTTAAAAAATTTGTATTTGTTATAAATAGAGCATTAGAATGTACTCTATCCCTATCTCTTAATTTATCAACCTTCATACTCTCTACATCATCTTTTTTATAGGAGCTACCAACTAAAATAAAATCTTTTCCTCTATAAGAGATAGTATCATGAAGTTCAATCTCATCTGTTCTTCCCTCATACTGATAAACACCCTTAGTCATATCTAACTCATCTTTTTTAAATTTAGCAAAGTTATAATTTAGTTTTATAGAGTTATTGAAGATATTCTTAATATATGAAAGATTTAAAAGGTTTGTTTGTGTTTCAACTCTCATATTTTTGTTTTCTGTTCCTTTTCCAACAGAGTATGTATCATTATTACTTTTTACATCTATATTCACAAGTTGTGCAAAAATCTTATCACTCTTTGTAAAATTATATCCAATAGATAAATCGATAGTTCTATTTTCATATCCATCATCTTCATAATCTTCTATATCACTTCCATAGGGTGACTGAGCTGAATATCCATCTGTTTTATAGTTGTTAACTGAGAAATTTGCAGAATAGTTTTCTGTGATATAAGAGGTATAAGCACCTATCTCTTGTGTATTAAAACTACCATATTGAAAATTTGCTCCTGAATTAAAACCATTCTCTATCTTTGTTGTGATGATATTAATAACACCTGCACTAGCATCAGCACCCCAAACTCCACTTTGAGCACCTGAGATAAGCTCTACTTTTTCAACATTGGATACCATCAACCTTGAAAAATCTGCTCCATATTTACTTGATGGGTCTTGAAATCTAATCCCATTTATAAGAACTAAAACACGAGCTCCACCAACTCCACGAACATAAAGTTTAGTTAAACCACCCAATCCACCATCTTGTGTATAACCCACACCAACAAAAGAGTTTAAAAGATCTAAAACTGAGCTATACCCTCTTTCATCAATATCCTCTTTTGTTAAAACTTGAACAGATGAAGTGGTATCTTCAATATTTTGTGCCACTTTTGTTGCACTAATTACTATATTATCTAATGTTACCTCATTAGATAATAGCAACGATGTAAGTAAACTTATAGTTACTGCTTTTTTCATTATTATCCTTAATATTATGATTATAGTTGTAATTTATCTTTGTTTATAATATTTAGAAGATTGGAGGGGAGTTTATTTTGATTAGAAGAGGTTTACCGTCACAAGTTGCAACAGCACTAAATTTAGCAATAATTTTCATAGTTGATACAAAAGCTTGTATAGCAACCAAAGAAAAATATACTTTTCCAAACCCTTTAACTTTCAATTTCTTGTCCTTTTCTATCAAAATAGATTTATAAAATTGTATCATAAATTTGAGTCAAGATTTATATAAGTGGTAGTTGAGTATCATACAATATAATAAAAAATAGCTATAAAAGAGAGTCATAATGACAAACAATGAACTTAAAAACAGAGATTTAGATGTACTTTGGCACCCTTGTACTCAGATGAAAGACCACGAGACATTACCACTTATTCCTATTAAAAAAGCACATGGTGTTTATCTTGAAGATTTTGAGGGAAATATCTATATCGATGCTATCAGTAGTTGGTGGGTCAATATGTTTGGTCATACAAACAGGTATATCAACGATAAAATAAAAGAGCAATTAGATACCTTAGAACATGTGATTTTAGCAGGTTTTACTCACGAACAAGTAGTAAAACTCTCTGAACGTTTAGTAAAACTAACACCTCAAGGATTAGAAAAATGTTTCTACTCTGACAATGGTTCTAGTGCTGTTGAAGTTGCTCTTAAGATGAGTTACCATGCTCATCTTAATGATGGTAAAAAAGATAAAAATATATTTGTATCTTTAACAAACTCTTACCATGGAGAGACTATTGGTGCATTAAGTGTTGGGGATGTTGAACTTTATAAAGATACTTATGAACCACTTCTACTTAAAACTATCCAAACTCCAGTTCCTAAAGATATGAGTAAAAAATCTGCTATTGAGGCAAGTATAGAGTTTGAAAATTTATGTAAAGAAAAATCTCACGAAATAAGTGCCATTATAGTAGAACCTCTTATTCAAGGTGCAGGATATATGCACATGTATCATCCACACTTTTTAGTACTACTTCGTGATATATGTAATAGATATGATGTTCACCTCATTGCAGATGAAGTTATGGTTGGTTTTGGAAGAACAGGAGAACTTTTTGCTTGTAATAAAGCTAAAATAACTCCCGATTTCATAGTTCTTTCAAAAGGTCTAACAGGTGGATATCTTCCTCTTTCTGTTGTAGTTACAACTAACGATATTTATGCTAAATTTTATTGTGATTACAGTGAACATAAAGCTTTTTTACATTCTCACTCCTACACAGGAAATGCTCTTGCTTGCTCAGCTGCCAATGCTACTTTAGATATATTTGAAAATGATAATATCATAGAGGAAAATAGAGTAAAAGCCAAATATATGGCAAAAAAATTGGAGAAGTTTAACACTCTTTCAAATGTAGCTTCAACAAGACAAACAGGAATGGTTTTAGCCATTGAGTTAAAAGGATATAAATCTGAAGAAAGAATAGGTCTAAAAATCTATCAATATGGTTTAAAAAATGGTGTATTATTAAGACCACTAGGTCATATTATATATTTTATGCCACCCTATATCATTACAAATGATGAGATAGATAAGATGATGGATACAGCATATAATGCTATAAAATTATTGGACTCTTAAAGTCCAATAATATTTACTATATCATCTGCCAAAACTACACCTTCACTATTCCATAAAGTTGTATCTTCATCTTTATATATAATCATAGTTGGCACTTGCACTATTCCATACATATCTGCAAGTTGTTCCGATTCACCACAATCTATCTCTAAAATAGTAACATTATCATATTTTTCATCTATCTCTTCAAGTTCAAATCCTTGAGCCATACATGTATCACAATACTCTGAACTAAATTTTAAAATAACTGGATTACCTTTAGAAAAACCTTTTGATAACTCCTCTTGAAAATCAGTTTCATCTACCTCTATAATTGCCATAATCTATCCTTTATTAATCAAAATTAAAATCATTATATGATTTATCTAACATTAAAAGTCTACAACTTTTTTCTAAAATAGCTAATTTTTTAGCCATCTCATTCAAATCACGATTAAAGATATAGACACCATACCCTTTAATAACCATAATATCAGTTTTATTTGACATCATATAATAAGCTATCTCACTTTGCGCTCTATCGTACCAATTATCAAACTCTCTAGGGTCTATAATAGAGAGAGAACCTATCTCTTTATGCCCAAAATAATCTTTAGGTACGATTCTATTATGTTCTAAAGAGTAAGCAGTTGTAAAAGGTGGCATACTAAAACAGATAAACTTTGCATCAGAGATTTGTGAATATATACTATGATGAATACTAGCATCTATACTTGCCATCTTCCATCTATAATCTTGATTAAACTTTAATTCTATGAGACTAGTTTCATCTATCGCATCAAAAATAGCTTCTTTAGTATTAATTATAAAATAATTTGATTCTATCTTTGCAGAGATAGAACCATGATATATACCAAAAAAATCTTTTCTAAACATAGAAAGGGCTAAAATAGATAGCTTCTTTTTAAGATTATCTCTATTCATCTAGTTATTATTTAAACCAACTCTTCATTGTCTGAATTGCTGATTCTAAAACTGATTCACTTGGTTTTGATTCCTCTAATCCAAAAGATTCTTGTAATTTATTAAGAAGCTCTTTCTGTTCATCATTGAGTTTTTTAGGATAAGTTATATTTACCTGTGCTATTAAGTTACCTTTTCCACGACCATGAACATCAGCTATTCCCTCTTCTCTAAACGTAAAATGCTGTTTATCTCTTGTTCCTACATCTAACTCTAACTCTAACTCTCCAGTTAATGATGGAATAATCAATGTCTCACCCATAACAGCTTGTGTAAAAAATACTGGTATCTCTATATAAACATCATTACCCTCTCGAATAAAATGTTTATCAGGTTTCACTATAAATGTTACATAAAGGTCTCCTCGTGTACCTCTTTTTCCTATATTACCTTTTCCAGAGACTCTTAAACGGTTATCTGAATCGATACCAGCAGGAATTTTTACTGTAACTTTCTCTCTTGTCTCTTCAAAACCATTTCCATGACAACTTTTACATGGTGAAGATGGTGCTGAACCTGTACCTTCACATGCTGGACATGTTTGAGAAAATGTCATGAAACCTTGTCTTATATATACTTGACCTTGTCCTTCACACTGGTTACAAGTTGAAAGTTTTCCATCTTTTGCACCTGTACCACTACAACTTTTACAAGATTTTTTATAAGAAAACTCAATCTCTTTTTCACAACCAAAAATAGCTTCATGGAAACTGATATACATCTCAACATTCATATCTAAAGGATATTTTTCTCTATCTGCTGGATTTTGGCGACGACGAGAACCTCCACCGAAACCTCCTCCATTAAACATATCTTCAAACATAGAACCTAAATCATCAAAACCACCAGATGAACGACCTCGTCCACCTCCCATACCTTGAAGCCCCTCTTTACCATAACGGTCATATGTTGCTCTTTGTTGGTCATCACTTAAACACTGATATGCTTCATTACATAGTTTAAACTTGTGTTCAGCCTCTTCATCATTAGGGTTTTTATCTGGGTGATATTTTTTTGCCTTAGCTCTATATGCTTTTTTGATAGCTGACTTATCTGCACTCTTTGATACTTCCAAAATTTCGTAATAACTTAAATCTTCCATTCTCTTCCAATATATTTGTAATATTTTTTGTAATTATACCCTTTTTGTAGTTTAATTTTAAGTATAATGTTTCTTATGAAAAACATACTTTATTTTATAACCCTTTTATTACTACTTGGAGGCTGTTCTCAAGAGCCTATTGTCATACCACAAAAAACACCAAAAAAGCTATCTAAAAATATGAAAAATACATATCTGATGAAAAGTGAATTTCAAAAACTACCTCAATGGGATAATGAAAACTATAAAGATGCTTTAAACTCTTTTCTAAATAGTTGTAAAACAGGAAAAACAAAAAAATTATATCACTCCTTATGTCAAAAAGCAAAAAAAAGTATAGATGCTAAACTATTTTTAGAAAAAGAGTTTCAGCCTTATAAGATATATACAAAAAGTGCAAAAGATAGTGGATTACTTACAGGATATTATGAAGCACAACTTCATGGTTCACTTCAAAAAACTAAGAAATATAGATACCCAATATATACAACTCCATCAGACCTCATCACAGTTGATTTAGTTTCTATCTATCCACAATTAAAAAAACTAAGACTAAGAGGACGGTTAGTCGGAAATAAACTTATCCCTTATGATAAAAGAAGAGATGCCAAAGGGGATAAAAGTAAAATTATCTGTTATGTAGATTCTAAAATAGACCTTTTTTTCTTAGAGATACAAGGGTCAGGACGTGTAACTCTAAATAGTGGTAAAACCATTTTTATAGGATATGCAAATCAAAATGGACATAAATATAGAGCTATCGGTCGCTATCTTGTCAAACAAAAAGCTATGAAACTACAAGATGTATCTCTTCAATCTATACGTGCATGGCTCAAAAAAAATCCATCACGAGTAGATGAAGTTTTAAACTATAATAACTCTATTGTTTATTTCAGAAAGAGAAATAAGATGGCAACTGGTTCATTAGGATTAGAACTTACTCCAAATCGAAGTGTAGCCGTAGATAGACACTACATTCCTCTTGGTACTATGCTTTACCTCCATGCAAATATAAACAATAAAAACACCTCTAAAATTGTTTTAGCACAAGATACAGGTGGAGCTATAAAAGGTGCTATACGTGCAGATATGTTTCTAGGATTCGGTGATAAAGCGATGAATATAGCAGGAAAATTAAAATCACCTCTTCAACTTTGGGTACTTTTACCTAAAAAAACTCAATTAAAAGAAAATATATGAACCGCTCTTTAGATAAATTTAACCGTTTGGTAGATGCTTTACAAGAGCTACCAACTATTGGTAAAAAGTCGGCTACAAGACTTGCTTATCATATGGTTATGAATAATAGTTTTATAGGAATGAAAATATCTCATGCAATAGAAGATGCACTAGGAACTCTTAAAAAGTGTTCTAGTTGTGGTGGAATGAGTGAAGATGAACTCTGTTTTATATGTAGTGATGAGAGACGTGATGATAAAGTTATATGTATCGTTGAAAATGCTAAAGATATACTTCTTTTAGAAGAAAATAGACTTTTTGATGGAAAATATTTTGTATTAAACTCTTTAGATGATTCAATTATAATGCAACTTGAAACTATGGTAAAGAAAGGTTCAAAAGAGATAGTTTTTGCATTAACACCCTCTATCTCTAATGATGCAGTTATTCTTTTTATAGAGGAAAAACTCAACTCTTACAACATAAATTTTTCTAAAATTGCACAAGGTGTACCAACTGGTGTAAGTTTAGAAAATATAGATTTATTATCACTGACACGAGCTTTAGAAGATAGAGTAAGGGTATAAAAATATGAAAAAAATTTTACTTATTTTACTATTTACACTCTCTCTCTTCGCTTCAAACTCTACAAATAAAAGATTTAACTATCTTACATGTGATATACAAAACATATCTAATCAAGAGACTCAAGATACTATGTATAAATGGTTAAATAGTGATTTTGGTCTTGAACCCTATAAGGTGAACTATCTATTACCACTAGGATATAGAAAAGGGGTTTACAAATCTTATATCCCTACTGATGTTTATAAAAATATTGAAGCTGAATTACAGATTAGTTTAAAACTTAATGTCAAAAAAAATCTTTTTGGATTAAATGAAAAATATTATCTCTCCTATACACATCAATCATTTTGGCAAATTTATAGCAAATCTTCTCCCTTTAGAGAAACTATATATAATCCAGAAGCATTTGTTATATTTCCTATTTTAGACAACTCTTTTTTCAATTTAAGGTCACTAAAACTAGCTTTAGCACATCGTTCTAACGGGCAAGGAGACAATAGAAACTTAGACCCTGAAAAATATTCTAATGTAGAAAATCGTTCAAGAAGTATAAATTATCTATATAGTACATTAAGATTTCAACATCAAACACTTATAACAGATATAGAACTTTGGGCAAGAATACCTGAAGAAGATGCAACAGATGATAATCCAGATATTATGAAATATACTGGTTTTTCTAGTATTAAATTTCGATATTTTTTAGATGAGCATATGGTTACACTTTTAGCAAGAGGGAATTTTAAAACTCATTATGGAGCGATAGAAGCTACATATTCTCATCCTCTTATTATCGATAATGCCTACTTTTATACTAAAATATTTAGTGGTTATGGTGAAAGTTTAATCGATTATAATAATAATATTGCAAAATTTTCTATCGGTTTTAGTTTTTCAAGATAAAATTGATATAATCAAATTATGATTATAAAAGCAAACTATATAGATATTAAAAACAGAACCATATTTCCAGCTAAAGTTTTAGTTCAAGAGAATAAAATTATCTCTATCGATAAAATAGATGAATCTCTTACTACTTATATCCTCCCTGGTTTCATCGATGCACATATTCATATTGAAAGTTCAATGCTTATACCCTCTGAATTTGCAAGATTAGCTGTACAACATGGAACTGTTGCAACAGTAAGTGACCCTCATGAGATAGCTAATGTTTTAGGTGTTGAAGGTGTAAATTTTATGCTTTCAAATGCAGAACAGGTTAATTTTCACTTTAACTTTGGTGTTTCTCCTTGTGTTCCCGCAACACCATTTGAAACAAGTGGTGCAATACTAGACTCTCAAACAGTCAAACAACTTCTTCAAAATCCTAAACTAAACCATCTTGCAGAAGTTATGGCATTTCCAAGTGTTGTAGCTGATGATAAAGAGATAATGGCTAAAATAAAATATGCTAAAGAGTTAAATATTCCTATCGATGGTCATGCTCCTTTTTTAAGTGGTAGTGATTTGAAAAAATATATAGATGCAGGAATATCTACTGACCACGAAGCAAGTTCTTATGATGAAGCAAAAGAGAAGCTAGAACTTGGAATGAAGATACTTATAAGAGAGGGTTCTGCAGCAAAAAACTATGAAGCTCTCTCTCCTCTTATAGAAGAATATCCCGATATGTTAATGTTTTGTTCCGATGATAAACATCCAAATGATTTATTAAAAGGGCACATTAATGAGTTAGTAAAAAGAAGTTTAAAAAAAGGTTATAACCTTTTTGATATTTTAACTATTGCGTCTATAAATCCTAAAGAGCATTACTCTTTAGATGTTGGACAACTTCAAATTGGAGATAAAGCAGATTTTATAGAGATAGATAATTTAGAAAATTTTAACATCCTAAAAACATTTATTGATGGTAAAATAGTAAGTGAAAATAGTAAATCTAAAATTGACTCTATCCAAGTAGAACCTCTTAATAATTTTCATGCACAAACAACTCAAGCATCTGATTTTATTTTTAAAAATAATTGTAAAAAATTAAAAGTAATCCAAGTAATAGACCATGAACTTTTTACCTTAGAAAAAGAGTATAACATAGAAGAGAATACCCATTTTAGTGCCGATTTAAAAAATGATATTTTAAAAATAGTTGTCTTAAATCGTTATGAAAAAACAACTCCCTCTATCTCATTTATAAATGGTTTCAATCTTTCACAAGGAGCTATCGCTTCCTCTGTTGCACATGATTCTCACAATATTATAGCTGTTGGTTGTAGTGATGAAGAGATAAGTAAAGCTATAAATCTACTCATATCTTCTAAAGGTGGGGTAACTGCTGTACATGGAGAAAAAACAGTTCATCTACCTCTCGAAGTTGCAGGAATTATGAGTCATAATGATGCGTTTGAAGTTGCTGAACAATATGCTAAACTAGATACATTTGTCAAAGAGGAACTCAACTCATCACTTAGTGCCCCATTTATGACTCTATCCTTTATGGCTCTTTTAGTTATCCCAGAGATAAAACTTAGTGATAAAGGTCTTTTTGATGGAAGAACTTTTAACTTTATCCCTAATTGTATAGATAACTCTTTATGATTTTGTAGTACGAAGTAACATCAATCTTCGTACAAATAATACAATTAGAGAAAGTGCTAAAATTTTAAAATCTATCTCACTTGCTATATGAAGGTTTTGGAACATATCACTTTTTGTTGCTTCAGAACCTAATGCTTGCATCGCTAAAATTTTTGGAGAATATACAGCACTAAACATCAATCCTGAAAAAATTACAGTTATTGCTGATGCAAATGCAAGAGCATCTCTCTCTCCTGTTTTATAAACGGCTGATTCATATATAAAAACAGCTAAAATTATAAAAGAGACCCAATAGGAGAAGCGATGAAAAATTTCACCCATAATTATTCCAGCATTATAGTTATCTATTAACATTCCTGATAAAATTTTATCTGTATGAAAAACTACTGGTGCTACAAATGCACCTAAAACTAAAACTGCACCAAAAGTTGATGCTAAGATAATCAGATAACCAAAATCTGCATAAATCTTTTTACTCATTACTACACCTCCAATGTAAATCCACGATCAAAATCACTCCAATCTTTATAAAACTCTAAAGTATTTAATTTTGTATCTTTCAAATATGTTGTAATTTTATCCTTTTGGTCATAACCCATCTCACAAGTAAAAAAGTTAATCTTTCTCTTTAAGACTTCATCAAGAAGTTTTTGAATAATTTCATCTCCAATAGTTCCACCAAAAAGTGCATTTTGAGGTTCATAAGAAAGATTTGACTCTAATTTTTCATCATCTGCTATATAAGGAGGATTTGAAACAAGATAATCTATCTCCTCCTCTACACAATCTAAAAGTGAACCCAATCGTAATTCAATTCTATCTGCTAGCCCAAATCTTTCTATATTTATCTTAGCTATATCAAGAGCATCTTGTGAAATATCTATTGCTATAAAAGTTGCATTTTTAAATGTTAAAGCTAATATTATAGATATTATCCCACTTCCTACTCCAACCTCAACAAATTTTAATTTACTCTCTTTATCTTCTACTCTTTGTATAACCTCATCTATAAGTATCTCTGTTTCAGGTCTTGGTATCAAAGCTCCTTTTGCTATATAAAACTGATGAGAATAAAAATTTACACTATTTGTTATATACTCAAAAGGTTCATTTTTAACACGCCGCTCTACCATTTTAAACAATTTTTCTCTTTGAGAAACTTCACTCTTTAAGTTTGTGATAAGCCATAACTCATCTTTTTGAAGATGAAACATTAAAAGAAGCTGTGCCTCACGCCCTGCTCTAGGGATTTTTGAATTTAATATATCTGTTATCTCTTTGAGTGTATCTTTTACATTATCTCTTTTCACATTATCTCTTTTTTTAAATTAATTTTACGCTATACTATTCCAAAGTAGATTACATAAGGATAAAAATAATGGGGATTTTCGGTACAAGTCGTGAAGATTTAGAAAAGATTAAAAAATTAGAAGAAAAAAACAGTTCTCTTCAAAAAGAGATAGTAAGATTAGAAGCTATCATAACTCAAAAAGAGATGGATGAAAATCAAAATAATTCAGATAATGAAGAAACTCAAGCAAAAGAGAGAATAGTTCAACTCCTCCTAAACTCTTATGCTAATGGAGTAACATTCACTCGTGATATTATAGAGTCAGCAGAGGAACAACTAGAAGTTGCTGGTGACTTAAATAAACGTACAGCGAAAAGAATCGATAAAGTTCAAAATGATTCTCAATTTATTAGTGAATCGATAGAAAAAATTGCGCAAGAAGCTCAAAACCTTACAAATGGAACAACATCTCTTAACGATAGTGTATCCTCTATTGGTGATATTATTAACCTTATTAAAGATATTTCAGACCAAACAAACCTTCTTGCGCTCAATGCTGCCATAGAAGCAGCTCGTGCAGGTGAACATGGTCGTGGTTTTGCTGTTGTTGCGGATGAAGTTCGTAAACTTGCAGAGAGAACTCAAAAAGCTACAAATGAAGTTGAAATAAGTATAGGTCAACTAAAACAAAATACTGGAGAGATTCAAGATATATCAAAACTATTTGTTGATAATAGTGAAGCGATGGGAACAAAACTTTCATCATTTTTTGAAGAACTAGACTTTGTCATTTCAAACTCTCATAATATCTCTAATGTTACTGAAAATATTGCCAACGAAATAAGTGTTGGAACAGGTAAATTAGACCATATCCTTTTTAAACTTCAAGCTTATGATTTTTATATAAATAACAATACTCCAACCTCTCTTAGTGATGAGCATAGTTGTCGTTTTGGGCAATGGTTCAATTCTCATCAAGAAAAAATAAAATCTGAAACAAAAATTATAAGTGATGTAAAAAGTCATCACTCAATAGTTCATCAAAAAACAAAAGAAGCAATTCAACTATGGAAAAATGAAAAATATACAAAATCTATCGACTTTATGGAAAAAGTAGAACAATCTAGTGAAATAGGTTTTAAAGATTTATATTCAGCATTTATGAAACACCGTAAAGAGATTATAAGATAATGAAAACAATTACATTTATCGGCAATGGAAATATGGCATTAAGTATCGCTCAAGGGTTGAAAAATAGCTATAAAATTGAAGTTGTAGGAAGAGATATAGATAAACTTATAAAATTTGAAACACTTTTGGGTATTAAAATAGAAAAAGCTCTGTTAAAAGATTTTAATATAGAAAATAAAAATATACTCTTATGTGTAAAACCTGCAAATGTAGAAGAGGTTTCCTCTCTTCTTATAGGAAAAGCTAGAGTGCTTTTTTCTGTCTTAGCAGGAACATCGATAGAAAAGCTCAATACAAATTTTGATGCAAATGCAGTAGTAAGAACAATGCCAAACTTATCAGCAAGTGTAAAAAAGTCTATGACAACTCTTACGGGAGATATAGCCTTTAAAACTGAAGCTGAAGAACTTTTAGGAGCTATCGGTACAACTCAATGGCTAGGAACTGAAAAAGAGATCGATATAGCAACAGCACTTGCTGGAAGTGGCCCAGCATACTTAGCACTTATCGCTGAAGCATTAACAGATGGTGCAGTAAAGCAAGGTCTAAAACGGGATGATGCTATGAATATAATGCGTGGTCTTTTTAGTGGTTTTGGGGAGTTGATACAAGATATTCATCCTGCTCTTTTAAAAGATGCTGTAATGAGTCCAGGTGGTACAACAGCAGCTGGTTACAGTGCATTGGAAGATGCAAATGTAAGAGCTGGTTGTATCAATGCAGTAGAGAAAGCCTATAAAAAGGCTTTGGAGTTATAAAAACTTCAATATCTCTTTTTCAATATCCTCTTTATCTATAATAGTTTTTTGAGTTATCTCTTTAGAGAAAAGCCCTTTTATCATAGATGGTATCTCTAAAGAAGCCTCTTTAGAGATAGACTCTAATGCTACTATATCTTGTGCATCTATTTCACCTGTAAGTGCATTAGCGATAACTGGAGAAAATTTTGTCCACTCTGCTGTTGAATATGCTATCGTTTTTATAGCTGGATTTGAACAAGTTTCATACGATTTCATACAAGTTGCTGTATGTGGGTCCATGAGATAACTATTATTTAAAAATGTATCTTTTATATATCTTTTTCCCTCATCACCATTACAAAAATCTGCATCAAAACAATTTTGAAGAGTTTTAAGCTCATCTGCTGTAAGTTCATAGGCATTTTTGGCCTCTAAGTCTTCCATTAACTCTCTTGTTCTCTCCGCACCAAAAAGGTCAAAAAGTATTCTTTCCACATTTGATGATTTTAAAATATCCATAGCTGGTGATGTTGTACCAACAACATTAGAATCTCTTAAATCATATTTTCCATCTTTAATAAGCTTTGTTAAAACATTATTTTCATTTGAAGAGATAATAATTTTTTCAACTGGTAAACCCATCTTCCAAGCATAGTAACCACCAAGAGCATTTCCAAAATTTCCAGATGGAACATTAAGATATACTTTTTCACCAATAGTTGTAGCACCTTGACGAACTAGCTCTAAGTAAGAGTGAATATGATAAATAATTTGAAAAATAATACGTCCAAAATTTACAGAGTTAGCAGCCGATAAAAATACATTTTTCTCTTGAAGTTCTGCTTTAAAGCTATCACTTGCAAGAAGTTTTTTTAAAGCATTTTGCGCATCATCAAAAACACCATTGATACCTATAACTTTTAGATTTTTTGCATCTTCTGTAACCATTTGTAAACGTTGAACATCACTTGTTCCACCATCAGGATAAAGACATGCCACTTGAACATTTGCACGATTTTTAAATGTTTCTAATGCAGCTGGGCCTGTATCTCCACTTGTAGCAGCTAAAATAAGATAATTTTTATTTAATTTTTGAGCGATAGAGGAGAGAACAACACCAAAAGGTTGCAAAGCCATATCTTTAAATGCACGAGTTGGACCATGGTAAAGTTCACTTACATAAAGATTTTCTTTTACTTTAACAACAGGTACAGGGTTTGAAGCATCATCAAACTTATCATAAAGATTTAAAGCTTCAGCTATAACCTCTTTATCTATATCTATCTCAAAACGAGCTAACATATCTGATGCTAACTCTTTATATGAAGAGTTAAGATGTTTATTTAAAAACTTCTCTCCTAGTTCTGGAAGAGTTTCAGGTACATAAAGACCACCAAAAGAAGCGATAGGAGCAAGTATCGCTTGTGAAAATGTTACTGTTCTAGGCTTTGTTTCATCAAATCCACGAGTTTGAATAAAGTTCATATTTTTCTCTTTTTAATTTTTGAAATTATAGCAAAAATATTAGTTCAAAGATATAAGTTATTTAAAAAGCCGTATAGGATTTATATGATATGACTTTTGAGTCACTTCAAATATCAGTTCATCATTTACTCGTCCAATAATATAACCTTTCTTAATTTTCTGTCCCTTCTTAATATTTGGAGAAATTTTTGATAAATTTGCATAAATAGTATGTAACCCATTTCTATGCTCTACAATCACTATATTATTTAAAACAGCTGTTTTATCTGCATAGATAACTTTTCCATTAAATACTGTTCTAACATTTATATTTTTTCCTTTTGGTTTTAAAGAGATAGATTCATTGAAAATTTTTATCCCATAAATAGGGTCAGTATATGTTCCATATTTTTTAGTAATAGTATAAGATTTTAAAGGTGCTATCGTTTTACTACCTACATATCTTTTAGTCTTAACAGATTTATAACTAGAACCATGTTGTTTTACTTTAGGAAGATTTTTATTAGATATTTTTCTTCTATTTGAAAATGCTAATTTTCTCGCTTTCTCCTCTTTAGCTTTTTTCACTCTATCTATTCTAATAATATTTAAACCAGCTAAAGTTTTTTTCAAACTGTCTTGCTTTGCTAATATCTTTTTTAAAGCCATTTTATAGCTATATCTATCATTATTCAATTTTTTCAAAGCTTTCTTATTTGCTTTTTGAACAGCAAGAACATCTGCTTTTTTCATATCAATCTCTGCAATAGCTTTTTTTAGTTTTTCTTTATTCTTATTAAGACGACTAATATCTTTAGCATTCATAAAAAATATTTCATTTAACTCTTTTGCTTTATCTTTAGAGCTTTTTAAAACTTTTTTTAATACTTCAAACTCTATGAGAGAATTAATATCAACACTATATTCCTCTTGAACAATTAAAGATAAAGTGATAGTTTGTGCAATAAAAAAAACCAGATTTTCCTCTATCTTTTTCTGTTTACTTTGTAACTTCTCTTGAGAACTATTAAGAAGTAGTAATTTTTTGTTACTTGTTTTATAACTTTTCTCTTTATCTTTAAGAATACGTTTTAATTTTTTAAGATATTTACCCTGTTTTTCTAATTCCTCTTTCTGTTTAATAATAGCTTTTGCAGTATAAGACATTTTTTTATTCAAATTTTGATAATTTTTACCAAATTTATTTAATGTAGAACTTGTTTTCACTATTTTTTTATCTATATCATCTTTCATAGCTAAAAGGGGTATTGTTAATATAATAATTAAAATTAAGCGTATCATACCTCTTCTTTATGTCCCAATGCGATTAATAATGCAAGAATAACCGATAAACCTATCGCTATACCTAAAAGAGAAAAACTATCACTAAGAGGATTAAATACGGTCAATTTAATACCTATCGTATTAAACTCTTCTAATAGCCAACTACTAGATGCAAAATATTTAAAAAGAATAAATATTATAATATTTGCGATAAAAGCATCAGTTATTGCAAGTCTAAAAAGTATAGCTGAACGCATCCACGAAGGTGCACCAAATAATCTCATTATATTCATTCTATCACTATGATTAAATTGCCAAATTCTAAGCTCTTTTATAATAAGAAGGGTAGTTACAACAAATACCGTTATCGCGAAGATAGCTATAATATTTTTAAAAAGTAATAATAATTTATAGGTTGTGTCTATTTTATGAGAAAAATTTTCCACTTTAATTATCGATTTATTTATCAACAATTTTTCTGTTATAACATTAATCTCTTCTATTGTTGGGTAAGATTTTAGTTGTAACTTATAAAATTTTGGAAGTGTTAACTTTAGAAGTTCTATATTTTTTTTACTTATACCTGTATGTAATTTAGTAATAACTTCATTAGGAGAAAGTTCAGATACACTCAAAAAAAGTTTATCTATATCTAATATATCTTTCTCTAACATTCGACTTTTACTAACAACAACTACTGAATAGTTCTGTAATAAATTTTCCTTATACGCATTTATAGACCTATCAACAATCACAAAAACTTGTATTGAAAAAAGAATACTTACTAAAGCTACAACAAGAGAAAAATGATTTTTAATGGACTTCATTAATACTCCCATTTTCTATATGAAAATGTTGATAATTTATCTTCATAATTTCTGGAATATGGTGAGTTACTACAATAACAGTTGTTTTTAACTGTGTTGTTGCTCCCTCTAGCAAATTCCAAATAAGTTCGGAAGAGTAATCATCAAGATTACCAGTAGGTTCATCTGCTAAAATAAGTATAGGATTATGAGATAATGCTCTAGCCATAGCCACTCGTTGCTGTTCCCCCCCGCTTAACTCTTTTGGATATTTTCCAACTTGATGATTTAAACGAACATGTTTTAGAAGACTCTCAACTTGAGTATTTGTTACTGTTCTATCATAGCCATTAATTATAAGAGGTAACATTATATTTCGCTCAATAGTCCACTCTTTCACCAACTTATAATCTTGAAAAACTATACCTATATGACGTCGTAAAAGATTGAGTTTACTTGTGCTTACACCTTTAAGTTCAACACCACCAACAATTAAACTTCCAGATTTTGCTTTTAATGAACCATATAATGATTTTAAAAGAGTAGACTTTCCACTACCACTAGCCCCTGTAATAAATACAAAACTACCTGTTTGCACCGAAAAACTTGCTTTATTTATGATAACTTCATTATCAGAATATGACAAAGTTAGATTTTCAGCACTTATCACTTTATCCATTTAAAACCTCATCAAGGTGTTTATGTGCTATTAAATTACTTTTTGATTTAAGTGGTAATGTTGGATGATAAAGTGTTTGTTCATCTCTTACAATAAGATAAAGATGTTCTGGTCTATCAAAACTACCCATAGAAAAACGTAGCATCACTCCATCATTAAGTTTATACACTCTCTCAAAATGTATAAAACAGCTTTCAAATTTTTTAGTAGTTCCATGAAGTGCTAAAAGCTTTTCATAGTCTGGTTTTAGTTTAGTAAATTCAAAACTACCCTCTAATTCTAAAGTAGGAGATTGTTCCTCATTTATCATGGTTACATCATAAATATTTTTTTCCATTTTTTTCCATCTATCTTCATATTTGGAACTTATTGCTATCTCTTTATTTTTATTTATATTCAATATAGTTTTATTAAATGCAATAAATGTTTCATAAGAGTAAGCATAATAATTTTCACTATCTGTTCTCAGTTCAAGTCGTCCATCTACCTTTAATACACGACGAGACTCCTCTATAAAAGATGTAGATATAACTCTTCGATGTGGTTTTTTATCCCAAGGAACAGGGAAATGAACATATACTTTTCCTACAATATTAGAGGGAACTAACTCCATAAAGAGGCGTGCATCATAATCTAAAACAAAAAGATTATCTAACTTTTGAATAGTAACTTGCTTTAGAACTTGTTCAATAGAGGGGCGATGAATCTCTATACCTATAAATAAAATATCTGGATTATTAACAGCTTGATGTAAAAGGTGTCTACCTGAACCAAAACCAACCTCTATTCTTACCTCTCTATCCATTGGAAAATTTGAGGCAAAATATTCAATACTTTTTAAAGCTGTTGATTCTTCAAGATGAATATTTTTAGCATTTTGAGGAACATTGGAAGAGATTATATCTAATCCTGCAAGTTTTGCATAAGTTAAAAGTGCTTTATGTACATTATATATCGAAGCTGGTCGTGTTAATTTATCAGTTTTTAAAAGATTTCTCTCATCATCTTTTTTAACTAGTAAAAAAAACTCATCAGAATCTATTTTTACCGATATTAACTGTTCATCTAAATGATTTGCATTATCTGCTATAAAATTAAATGTTACACTTGCGTGTGTTACTGGAAACTCTATCTTTTTGAACTCTTTTATATGTAAATGTGGCATTATTTCTCATTTGATTTTAAATTTTCAGTTGTTACTAAAGATTCACTGACAACATCAATATCATCCATAGGTTGAACAACAACTTTTTCAACAGGTTTTTTAGCTAAAACTTGTACCTCTACCTCTTTGCTATATTTAGATTCTACTAAATCCTTATCTATCGCAACTATCTTATAAAAATAACTATTTCCAATTTTTATATTTTCATCTATAAAAGTTGTGGTTGTAATATTATCAAAAATCTTCTCTATTTTATCAAACCAACCCTCTTTTTCTATTCTTATAACTCTATATTTTTTTGTTCTTATATCTATATTATTCCATTTTATCTCTATTTTATGATTATAAAATTTTGAGACTATTATCTCTGGAGTTTTTGGTTTAGATATAGTTTTTCCTATTACAGAGCTTTCATTATACAGACTCTCAAGACCGTCACTATCAACTGCACTTACTTGATAAAAAAACTCTTTACCATCCTCTTTTATATCATCAATAAAACTATTATTATAAAGTTTTCCTATAAGTTTATAGTTTCCATCTATACTATCTGCTCTATAAAGATGATAGATATTAAAATATTTTGATTGTGACCTATTCCATTGAAGTTCAATTCTTTTAGGAAGATTTTTTGAAGCTTGAATATTGATGATTTTTTTAGGAAGTTCTCTTGTAATGACATCTACACTATTACTAGGATTTGAGATAATGTTATCGTAGGTAATAACTCTAATTCTATATTTATATTGAGTATTATCATCTAACTCTTTATCTATAAATTCAGCATTTAATCGACCATCAACTCTTGCTATATCTTGATACTCTTTTTCTAAAACACTTTTTCTTTGAATAAGATAGCTCTTAACTTTCTCATTTGTATGTGGTCGCCAAAGGATTTTAGCACTTCTAGGCATTCCTGTTGTACTATGAATCCATGTAACAGAATCAAGAACATCTAATGACTTAACATCTACTGGTCTACTAAATTTAGATTCAGCATCTTTTGAAAATGTTTTAAATGAATATATATATTTACTATTAGGTTTAATATTTGTATCAACGTAATGTGTTGCAAATCGATTATTAATTGTTTCATAATATTTTGATTGTTTATAAACATTAATCCCTTTGACAATAGGGTTATCTAAACTTTCCCATTCAAAAGCGATAGCATTCATATCTGGATAGATACCATTTGGCGTTAAAATAATTACAGGAAGAGCTAAATCAATTTTTAACTCTTTTTTTGGTTCAGGTGAAACACCACAACCACTAAATAGTAGTGGTAAAACTGTGGATAATGTAATCAGTGTCCATAACTTCATTTAATCTCTCCAAATCAAATTTTTTATCTAAATAATCTTTCATAGTAGTATCAAAATTAGCACTAAAAAACATCTTTTCCTTCGTTGCTGGATGTATAAAATAGATAGAGTGTGCATGAAGTAAAATTCTCTCAGATTTTTCCTCTTTAGATGCAGTAGCATAAATATGATCACCAATAATATGACGATTCATACTCTCTAAATGAACTCTAATCTGATGAGTACGTCCTGTGAAAAGTTTACAAGCTATCAGTTGATTTCTTTCATCTTTAGATAAAGCTAACTGTTTAAACTCTGTTTTAGCATATTTTCCAGACTCGACACATGCCATTTTAAGTCTATTGTTTGCACTTCTACCTATATTTTTTTCAATCGTTGTTATATCATCTTTTAAAGGTGGAGTAATAACTGCTATATAGTAACGTCCCATACTTTTATCTTGAAGTTGTTGTGATAAAAACTCATGAGATTCATTATTTTTAGCAACAACCATTGTCCCACTTGTCCCTTTATCAAGTCGATGAACAATTCCATGACGTTCCTCTCCACTAATAGTAGAAAGGCGAACACCCTTATGCTTCAACCAATCAACTAATGTAGCCTCTTTAACACTTGGAGCAGGATGAACTGTTACACCTGTTGGCTTATTTATAACTAAAAGATCATCATCTTCATATAAAACCTCAACATCAAAATCTACATCAAGAGCTTTCTCTTTTTTTGCTTCTGGAAATTCTACTCTAATGTCTTGAGAAACTTTTAACTTTACACCTGGGCGTTTCACTGCTTTGTTATCTACATACACACACCCTAATTTAATAAGCTGTGCTATTTGTGAACGTGTTTGTCCTATTTTAGATGCTAAAAATATATCTAAACGAGCAACCTCTTCACAACTATAATTTTCTATTTCATTCATTTTCTTAACCTTTATGTTACAATTCTGCATATTTATATATGGAGTTCCAAACTTGTTGAAATTTGATAAACGTATTTTAGCACAATTTGACTTTTTTTCTATTATTTTAATAATCCCTTTAGTAATTACTTCTCATTGGCTCATTGGAGAGGTTATTCCTGCTCTTGCTCAAAAACAAACTGCTTATATAGGAATAGCTCTTATCACTTTTTTATTTGTTTTTATTCTCCCTATTAGAAGAATGAGTTATCTTATTCCTTTTATATACTGGTTTAATATTTTATTATTAATTGCTGTGGAATTTTTTGGTCATGCAAGACTTGGTGCACAAAGGTGGATAGATATACCTTTTATCAATGCAACTATTCAACCATCAGAATTTGTAAAACCTGCTATGATTTTAATGTTAGCTTACCTTATACAAAGAGACCCTCCTCCAATAAATGGATATAGAATTAAACAATTTTTAAAAATTAGCTTCTATATTATACTCCCTTTTATTTTAATTGCTAAAGAGCCTGATTTAGGAACAGCTTTAGTCCTTCTTCTTATAGGATATGGGGTATTATTTGTTATAGGGGTGTATTGGAAGATTTGGGCAACAATAATTATTGGTGTACTATTACTTTCCCCTTTAGCATATAAATTTATGCTTCATGATTATCAAAAAGTACGGATTAAAGATTTTCTTAGTGAAAAACCATCTTATCATGTACAACAATCTATTATTGCAATAGGGTCAGGTGGACTTACTGGAAAAAGTAAAAATGAAGCCACACAAACACAGATGAAATTCCTACCTATCGCTACAAGTGACTTTATATTTGCTTTTTTAGTTGAAAGAACTGGTTTTTTAGGCTCATTAGGGGTTATTCTTATTTATATAATGCTTATTTTACATCTTTTAAGTCTTAGTAATTTCAATAAAGATTATCTCATTAAGGTTATTACTCTTGCTATCGCTTTTATGATTTTTATCTATATGGGTGTTAATATATCTATGACAATAGGTTATGCTCCTGTTGTTGGAGTTCCTCTACCTATGTTTAGTTATGGAGGAAGTAGTTTTATTAATTTTATTATTCTATTTGCTATTATGCAAAATTTAATTACATTTAGATATAGAGATATGTATGATAAAAGTGGTACAAAACGCTTTGTGTAATTTGTATATATAGGGGGTTTTATTAATGGTGGGCATTACAAGACTCGAACTTGTGACATCTACCTTGTAAGGGTAGCGCTCTACCAACTGAGCTAAACGCCCATCAAAGATTTGAAACTTAATGGCGCGGTGG
>Ga0256837_1000243_pt1 | contig 48918 bp, 51 predicted proteins | sample 4562384metaG_FD_185976 | JGI IMG/M metagenome (GOLD analysis project Ga0256837, IMG submission 185976) | Hydrothermal vent microbial communities from Guaymas Basin, Mexico - 4561-384 | ecosystem: Environmental > Aquatic > Marine > Hydrothermal vents | place: Mexico: Guaymas Basin | collected... | reverse complement strand
CCTTAGAACAAACTTGCCTTATCTTTTTACTTACAAAAATCATAAAAATCTATCTATATCAAATACAACAAATACACTAGAAGGAGGAGTGTTCTCTCACATGAAAAATATGATTAGTTTGCATCGTGGAATTAGTAAAAGTATGAAGTTAAATTTAGTCGATTATTATTTAGTGAATTATAAGAAAAAGTAGAAAATAACGCACCCATATTTTTAATTAAGTCAGAAATTACAAATTTTTATGAAATCGAACAAAAACTAGATAGAGATTTTGAAGAAAAAAAAGATGAAGAATATTTAAAAAGTTTTGAAAATGCTTATATTATCTCTTCTACTAATGAGTTGTTGAAAATAGATAGTGTTCATTATATTTATGATGTTGTAGTACATATGCAAAAAAGTGTATTTGAAGGTGAGAGTATCGCTAAAGCTATACTAAAAGATGTGTCAACTGGAGAAATAAAGTTTTATAACAAATACGGGGTAATTAAATGATTTTGACACTATTGTTACCAATAGGATACCAAAGTGATTTTTTCTGAAACTTAAAGTCATTTTTAAAAGTGTTTGGAAGTTCGTATTTTAGGGGTTTTTGAATGGCTCCGGATACTGGATTCGAACCAGTGACCAAGTGATTAACAGTCACCTACTCTACCGCTGAGCTAATCCGGAATGTAAAAGTTTCTCTTGAAAAGGGTCTTTTTATTGAGACTCTTACCATTAAGAGAACGAAATTATAGCAAGTTAAGATTAATATATCCTTAGAGAGTTAGTAAAAGAGAATAGTTACTCTTCTTTCTCTAAGTTTTGGATGATTTCTTGATGCTTTTTCTCTTGCAAAAAAAGTTCATGACTCTTTTTTACATAAGCGTGCATAACAGACTTAAGTTCATTGTTTCCTTCTATATTAAAATCTTGTTCCATTTGGGATTCTAAGAAAATTGCAAATTCGTCATCTAAATCGACATCAAATCTGCGACCTGCTATATATAGTCCTATTTTTTTGCTCATTGAAAGAATTAGCCTAAAATACTTTCTATTTTATTTACAATCTCTTCAATTTCTAAATCTTTCATAGCATTCTCTTCAGATAAATTTTCTATCTCTTTATCTTTTATCTCTTTTTCAGCCTTAAGACTCATTATTTCGTTTCTCATCATTTCATTTTCAGCTTTGAGTGAGTGGTACTGCTGTAAAACCTGAGATACTTTATCGCCTAATATTTCTAATGTTGTTTTATTTTCCATTAATAATTCCTCGTAATTTAATTTTTATAATTCTATCATAAATAAAGTATATAGGATTACTATTATCTCAACTTTGCTATAATTTATTTAATTAATAAACAAGGTAAATATATAAATGAATAACTTTGAAAAATATTGTACAAGATTTGTCCAGTCAGTTGGAAATAAAGAAGGTGCTATTTCTCCAACTATTACATCTTCTGCCTCTTTTGGATATGGAGATGCTGAGACTGCTGAGGGTATCTTTAATGGAAGTGTTAAAAAACCTCTTTACTCTCGTATGGGTAACCCTACAACAGCAAAACTAGAATCTATTATGGCAAAGATGGATGAGGGAGTGGGTGCTATTGCTACTAGCTCTGGGATGGGTGCTACTACACTTGCTACGATGTCTTTACTTGAGTGTGGGGATGAGATTATTAGTATTGGGGGACTTTTTGGTGGTACTTATGCTCTTTTTAATGAAACACTGAAGCGATTTGGTATAAAAACTACTTTCTTTGATGTAGATGAGCTTGAGAGTATTCAAAATACCATTACTAAAAATACAAAGATTATTTTTTTAGAGAGTGTTGGAAATCCAAACATGCGACTTCCTGATATTAAAGCTATTGCAAAAATTGCGAATGATGCAGGAATTGCTCTTATTGTAGATAATACTGTAACTCCTTTAAGTATCTCTCCTCTTGCACTTGGTGCAGATATAGTTGTCTACTCAACAACAAAAATAATTTCAGGAAATACTTCTGCTCTCGGTGGTTGTGCAGTTTTTCGTGCTATAAATGATGGGGAAGATAAGTTTAAAAATAGTCGTTATTCATTTTTAGCAAAGTTTATAAAAGGTGCCGGAAAAATGGCACTAATTCCAAATGCAAAAAAACGTGCCATGCGTGATCTTGGAATGAGTGCAAATGCACATGCTTCTTATCAGACACTTTTAGGGCTTGAAACATTACCAATAAGATTGTCTAGAATTATAGAAAGTGTTGAGAAAGTTGCAAAGGTATTAAGTGCAAAAGGCTTAAACATTGGTCATCCTTGTTTAGAATCGCATCCGCATCATGAAAGATATAAGTCTGAGTTTACAAATGGCTGTGGTATGCTTTTTACTATAGACATGGGTTCACAAGAGAGGGCATATAAGTTTATAAACAGTACGAAGATTGCTACTATAACTGCCAATATTGGTGATAGTAGAACATTGGCTCTTCATATGGCAACTACTATTTATAGTGATTTTGATGCGGAGACTCGTAAGTTTTTAGGCATAACTGATGGACTTATTCGTATATCTATAGGACTTGAAAATCCTCAGGATATAATAGATGACTTTTTAAATGCAGCGAAGTACTAGAGTATGGCCGCAGATATAGAGTTTGATCTTTTAGAAGAGACAAAAATAGCATATCCAAAAAAATACAAAGTTTTTTTACTCAATGATGACTATACTTCTATGGATTTTGTGGTAGATATTCTTATTGGCATTTTTCATAAAAGCTATGAAGAGGCTGAAAAGGTTATGTTAGATATTCATAAAAAAGAGCGAGGGCTTTGTGGTGTTTACACATATGAGATCGCTGAAACAAAAGTGATGCAAGTTCTTAAACGTGCAAAAGAGAGTGGGTTTCCTCTCAAAGCTATAATGGAAGAGGAGTAACATATGATTAGTCAAGCTCTTAATGATATTTTTCAAAAATCTATTCGTTTTGCTAAAGAGTTACACCATGAGTATCTTACAATTGAGCATGTTTTTTATCTTCTTTTAAACTCCCAAGAGGGAATTTCTATTATTAGTAGCTGCGGTGGGGATGTTAGTAAGATGAAAAATGAACTAGGCACTTACATAAAAACACAGATAGATACTCTGCCTCAAAATGTAGATCAAGAACCTTATGAGAGCGTGGCACTTTCTCGCCTTGTAGACAACATGGTAAGACATATCCAATCTGCACAACAATCTCAAGCAGATGTTGGAGACTTAATCGCTGCTTTATATGAAGAAGAACATAGTTTTTCTTGCTTACTGCTCTCTGCATATCAAATATCGCGTTTGGATATTTTAGAGATTATTTCTCATAACTCTACTGACGAAATCTCTTCTTCACAAGAAAAAAAGTCTTATCTTGATAAATATACTATTAATCTTATTCAAAAAGCAAAAGATGGAAAGATTGATCCTGTTATTGGTCGGGGTGCAGAGATAAAAAGAGTGACTCAAATTTTATGTCGCCGTAAGAAAAATAATCCTATTTTAGTAGGAGAACCAGGGGTTGGTAAAACTGCTATAGCAGAGGGTTTAGCGCTTAATATCGCAGCACAAAAGGTACCGAGCATCATAAAGGATGCACAACTTTATGCGCTAGATTTAAGTGCACTACTTGCAGGTACAAAATATAGAGGTGACTTTGAAAAACGGCTTAAAGGTGTAATGGATGAGCTTAAACGCCAACCAGAAGCTATACTCTTTATTGATGAAATTCATACTCTTATAGGGGCTGGTGCAACAAGTGGTACTATGGATGCGGCAAATCAGCTTAAGCCTGCTTTAGCTTCAGGAGAGTTGAAATGTATGGGTGCTACTACTTTTGCTGAGTATAGAAATGGTTTTGAAAAGGATAAAGCTTTAAGTCGTCGCTTCTCCAAAGTAGATATTAATGAGCCCTCTAAAGAGACAAGTTTTTTGATCTTAAAAGGTTTACAAAAGAAGTATGAAAAACATCATAGTGTAAAGTATACAAACAAGGCACTACAATCAGCTGTTGATCTCTCAAGTCGTTATATAACAGATAGATTTTTACCAGATAAGGCGATAGATCTTATTGATGAAACTGCTGCATCATTTCATTTGAAGAAAAAGAGGCGAACGAAGGTAAGTGCTAGTGATATTTTAAAAACTATTGCTTCTGTAGTGGGCATCTCAAATAGTAAAATGAATGCAGATGAAACAACTGCTTTACAAAACTTAGCAGAAGATTTATCAAAACGAGTTATTGGTCAAGATAAGGCTGTTTCAAGTGTTGTAAAAGCAATTAGAATCTCAAAAGCGGGCTTAACACCTCAAAACAAACCTATAGCATCATTTCTTTTCTCCGGTCCAACAGGTGTAGGAAAAACTGAGTTAGCATTAGCTCTGAGTGACACTTTAGGTATTCATTTTGAACGTTTTGATATGAGTGAGTATATGGAAAAACATACACTCTCTCGTTTAGTGGGTGCCCCTCCTGGGTATGTTGGGTATGAGCAGGGTGGACTTTTAACAGAGGCTGTAAAAAAACATCCTTACTCTGTGTTACTTTTAGATGAGATAGAAAAAGCACATCCTGATTTAGTAAACATTTTACTTCAGATTATGGATAGTGCAACACTGACTGATAACAATGGTTATAAGGCAAATTTTCAAAACATCATTTTAATTATGACCTCAAATATTGGGGCAACAGCACGCAGTGTTATGGGTTTTAATAAAGATGAAAGTATCTCAAAAAATGAAGAGTTAAAATCATTCTTTACCCCAGAGTTTAGAAATAGACTTGATGGAATCATTGAGTTTGAACAATTAAATATGGAGACAGTGCATGGTGTTGTCTCTAAGTTTATAGATGAGCTTAATCGTGAACTTAAAGAGAAAAAGATTACAGTCACTCTTACTAAAAGCGCTATAGATTTCATCGCTAAAACAGCATACTCTAAAGAGATGGGTGCGAGACCACTCAAACGCTACATACAGGATAAGATTACAAATGAACTTAGCAGTGAAATTCTTTTTGGAAAGCTTAAAAATGGTGGAATAGTAAAAGTCACCCTAGAGAGTGTACTCAAACTTACATTTAAAGAGCTATAGTGCGTATTCCAGAGCTAAACAAATACTCTCTAACATTTCCAGATCCAAAAGATGCTAACATTGATGGTATAGTTGCTTGGGGTGGAGATGTAAACCCTTCAAGAGTTCTTAGAGCTTACCAACAAGGTATCTTTCCATGGAACTCTCCTCAGGATCCTCTTTTATGGTGGTCCCCTAATCCAAGACTTATTATGGAGTTAGATAATTTTAAATTACGACGTTCTTTGAAAAAAAGTATGAAAAAATTTACTTATAAGTTTGATAGTAACTTTCGTGAAGTTTTAGATAAATGTGCAAGTACCCCACGAAGAACTCAAGATGGAACATGGCTCCATGAAGAGCTTAAGGAGTCTTTTGAAGTACTTCATGGTATGGGAATAGCACACTCAATTGAGAGTTATTTAGATGGAAAACTTGTTGGTGGTCTGTATGGTTTAGTGATTGGAAAAGTATTTTGTGGAGAGTCCATGTTTGCACATGTAAGTGATGCTTCAAAGTCTGCTTATGCTGTTTTGATTAGGCATCTTAAGGAGTGGGGGTATGATTTTGTTGATTGTCAGGTACCTACTGAGCATCTTTTGAGTTTAGGTGCACATGAAGTACATAGAGAGTACTATCTTATGCGTTTAGAAAAAGTTAAAATGGAAACTCTTGAGCACACTTGGAGTCTTAAAGAGTCTCTTCTTTAGTTGTGTTTTGATGTAAGGGCATGAAACACACGCTTATGAAATTCCTTTTCTGATGGAAGATGAAGATCCGCTTCTCTCTGCTTTTCACCCCACATAGGTTGTGGAAAAAAGCTATCCTCCTCAAATCGTGCCATTACATGAATATGAACACGAGGTAAAATATTTGCAAATGAAGCCATATTTATTTTCTTTGGACTATAGTAGTGAATCATCTCATACTCTATAAGATCATATGTTTCCCAAAGTTTTTTACGCAGTCCTATGGGGACATCACTGAGCTCTCTATAGGGCTCTTTTGTAAAGATTTTTAGCCAAGGAATCTCACCTTCTTCTTTCTCAACATAGAGTGAAAAATCTTCATAAATGATCATATTTTTCATTTGAAAATACCTTTTTAAAAATTATAACGAATTGTAGGAAAAATTAAAATTAGAGAGAGTTCTTGGGAGAAGTTCCCAAGAAAAGAGAGAGTTAGTTGGAGGTTTTAGTCTCTGTTCCCTCTGTAGCCACCAGAACTTCTTCCACCACCACTACGGTTTCTATCACCACCCTCACGGTTTCCACGGTAACCACCGCCTCCACCTGAACGGTTTCTATCACCACCACCGCCAGAACGATTGCGATTACCACGGTAACCACCGCCTCCGCCACCACGACGACCACGACCACCGCCGCCTCCACGTTGTGCAGCACGAGCGAGAATAGCATCTAATTTATCAGCAGGAATACCAATGTTACTTGGCCCTTTAATGTCTTGTTTGTCTAAAATCATAGAGATGAGTTTGTACATAATAGTCTCTTCATCTATATCTTCTTTGAGACGGTCAAGAATTTTATGTGCTTCATCATAGATTTTATGATCTTCAATAGTTTTAACCATAGCATCTACAGTTGCACTACGTAGGTCATTTTTACTTGGAACAAAAGCATGAGCCATTGAAGTACCAACTTTCTGTTTAATACGTTGTAACTCTTTAAACTCTAAAGGAGTAAGAAGAGTGATTGCTTTTCCTTTAGTACCGGCACGACCAGTTCTACCAATACGGTGAACATAAGACTCAGGATCAAAAGGAATATGGTAGTTAAATACATGAGATATATTGTTTACATGTATACCACGAGCAGCAACATCTGTTGCAACAAGTACTTTTACAGAGTTTTGTTTGAAGCCTTTAATTACGTTTTCACGTTGTCTCTGCTCCATATCTCCATGAAGACCATTTGCTAAATAACCAGCGTTTGAAAGAACATTACTTAGTCTATCTACTTCAGATTTTGTACGACAAAATACTACACATTTGTTAGTCGTTTCAGAGTCCATAAGACGGATAATAGCATCATCTCTCTCATGTTCATCAATTACATAGTAAAGTTGTTCAATATCAGTATTTGTAGTTTCACCTTTAGTAATAGAGATAAACTCAGGGTCTTTTAAAATTCTACTCGCAAGCGTTTTAATAGGTGCTGGCATAGTAGCAGAGAATAAAAGTGTTTGACGCTCTTTTGGAAGATATGAAAAGATTTCATTGATATCATCTAAAAATCCCATATCAAGCATTTCATCAGCTTCATCAAGTACTACCATAGTTGGTGCAAAGTCTGGAACCATACCGCGTTTAAGAATGTCAAGCATACGTCCTGGTGTTGCAACAACTACTGAAGCACCACGAGCTATTAAGTCTAGTTGGCGTTTATATGAACTACCACCATAAACAGTTACAGTTTTTGCACCTAAGTTACGACCATATTTGAAAATTTCATCACTTACTTGTGTTGCTAGTTCACGAGTTGGCGTAATTACTAACATCTCTACTGAGCCATCCATCTTCATATTATGAAGTGCTGGAAGTGCAAAAGCAGCTGTTTTACCAGTACCTGTATGTGCTTGTCCAACCATATCTCGACCGGCAATTACAACTGGTATAGCTTGTTCTTGAATAGGTGAAGGTGCTGTAAACCCTGCAAATTTAACACTTTTAAGAAGTTCGGGTTTAAGTCCTAACTCATCAAATGTCATTGTTTTCTTTTCTTCTTCTTGTGTTTGTTCTGTTTGTGCATTTTCTTGCATCATTATCCTTTAGTATAAGGGATGATACAAGTTGCGTTTTTTCGTTTAGAATCTTGCAGGCATCTTCCCCTATAAATATTTCGCGAATTATATCTAAATTTACCTATAAAAAAATTAAAGCAAATAGAATTTAAGATTAATTAAGTTTTGTTTGTTGCTAGCTCTTTATAAATTTAAAGGATTCATTTGTAAAAGTTCGATATACTTTGCCCGATTTATAGAGCTTGACTTTATATCTCAATAAGGAAAAATCGATGACAAAAGAGTACATATTTACTTCTGAGTCTGTAACAGAAGGGCATCCTGATAAGATGGCAGATCAAATCAGTGATGCGATTCTGGATTATATTATTGAACATGATCCAAAGGCACGTGTCGCGTGCGAAACTTTGGTATCTAATGGTTTTTGTGTAATTGCAGGCGAATTGAAAACAACGGCTTATGCCCCTATGCAAGAGATTGCAAGAAAAGTAATTCAAGAGATTGGTTACACTGACTCTAATTATGGCTTCGACTATAGAGCGGCAGCAGTTCTCAATGGAATCGGTGAACAATCACCAGATATAAATCAAGGTGTGGATCAAGCTGATGGCGAGATCGGTGCTGGGGATCAGGGGCTTATGTTTGGATATGCTTGTCGTGAGACAGATGTTCTTATGCCTCTTCCTATCCACTTAGCACACCGTTTAACACAGCGTTTAGCACTTGTACGTAAAGAAGGAATTGTTCCTTACTTACGTCCTGATGGTAAAGCCCAAATAAGTGTTAGATATGTAAATGATAAGCCAGTAGCTGTTGAGACTGTTGTTATCTCTACACAACATCATGATGGTATAAGCCAAGAGCAGATTCATAAAGATATGATTGAAGAAGTTATCCGTGAAGTAATTCCTGCGGATATGATGGATGAGAACACTATCTTTCATATTAATCCAACTGGAAAATTTGTAATTGGTGGACCACAAGGTGATGCTGGTCTTACTGGTCGTAAGATAATTGTTGACACTTATGGTGGTTCATGTCCTCATGGTGGTGGGGCATTTAGTGGAAAAGATCCTACTAAAGTAGATCGTTCAGCAGCTTATGCTGCTCGTCATGTTGCTAAAAATCTTGTAGCATCAGGTGCTTGTGATAAAGCGACTATTCAAGTAGCATATGCTATTGGTGTAGTACAACCTGTATCTATTATGGTAGACACACACGGGACAGGAAAAGTTTCAGAAGAAAAAATTGAAGAGTGTATAAAAGAACTTTTTGATCTTTCTCCTGCTGGGATTATTGAGTCTTTAGACTTACTTAAACCAATATATAGAAAAACAGCTGCTTATGGTCACTTTGGTCGTGAAGAACCTGGTTTTACTTGGGAAGTTACAAATAGAGCTGAAGAAATTAAAGCTTATTTAGGACTTTAATTTTTACAATAAGTGATGAAAAGTTCATCACTTATTTTGCTTAAATAATAACTGTTATCAATTCTTTTTTACAAATTTAATCTTCGTGTTACAAATCCAAACTTTTTTACTTTTAATGTTAAATTTTAGCTAATCTTAAAAATCTTAATAGTATAGTTACTCCATTACAAATTAGGAGAATTAAATGGCAGTATTAATTAATGACACATGTATCAACTGTGGTGCTTGTATTGATGAGTGTCCAACTGAGGCAATCGTAGATGAAGATGATAATCCAACAGGTGAAGAAATTTACTATGTATATGGTGATAAATGTGTAGAGTGTGTTGGTCATCATGATGAACCAGCTTGTGCAACTGCATGTCCTACTGAGGGATGTATTACTTGGGATGCTATTGGAGACTCACCAGAGCATCGTGAAGATGTTACTGATGAGCAACGTTCAAATCACGAAAATATCGTAGATTAATTATCTGCACTTGAAACGCCAGTTTGGCGTTTCTAAACTTCAAGAAACTCTCTTCTCTTTCTACTAAAATCAAAAAAAAACCTTTTTTAAACGAAAAGCTCTCTTTTTTTAGATATAATCCCACTCTAATTTTATATTTTCAGAGGAGATTTGATGGAACGTACACTATCAATAATTAAACCAGATGCAGTTGCAAAGGGTGTTATAGGCAAGATTTTAGACAGATTTGAGAGCAATGGTCTTAAACTGGCTGCTACAAGAAAAATGCAACTTTCACGTGGAGATGCTGAAGCATTTTATGCAGTTCACGCGGAGCGTCCTTTTTTCAATGACTTAGTTGATTTTATGATCAGTGGTCCAGTTGTTGTTTCAGTTTTAGAAGGTGAAAATGCTATGCAAATTAACCGTGATTTAATGGGTGCTACTAACCCTAAAGAAGCTGAAGCTGGTACAATCCGTGCAGACTTCGCTGAAAACATTGATGCAAATGCAGTTCACGGAAGTGATTCTGTTGAGAATGCAGCAATCGAAATTGCATTTTTCTTTTCAGAAAGAGAAATTTCTTAAGTAGAACAGTTTGAAAGTTGTATTGAGACGTGTTACAAAAACACCATTAGACTTTGAAGTAAAGTCTAATGAAATAACTTTTAAAGGTTATTTAGAGTATTATAAGGGAAAATTAATTTTGCTCAAGGCAAAACTGAATGGTTTTGTTCTAAAACCTTGTGACTCTTGTGCGGAAGAATTTAAGCTATTCGTTAATGAAGATGTTATATTTTACATTAGCGATGGTATTTATGAAGATGATGATAGCATCGAGTTAGATGTTGTTGAGTCTTTTGATGGTAATGCAGATATGGAAGAGTTGTTACACTCCGAAATAGAGCTTATCAGAAGTGACTATCACAGATGTGAAAGTTGTGAAAGTTCTGAGTAAACTTTAAATTAGACCTTCACAGAAGGTCCGCTTTAGTCGTCTCAGCGGCACAAGCGAATAAATTAAATTAAGGAAAGATTATGGCAGTACCTAAGAGAAGAGTATCACACTCACGTTCAGCAAAACGTAGAACGCATTATAAGATCACTTTAGCTAAACCAGTTAAATGTGAAGATGGAACATACAAATTACCACACCACATCAACCCAACTACTGGTGAGTATAAGTAAGTAATGGTAAAAATTGCTATTGATGCAATGGGAGGGGACTTTGGTCCCGAACCAATTGTAAAGGGTTGTATACAAGCACTTAAGAAGAAAAAATTCACACCTATTCTTGTAGGAAAAAAATCAGAAATTTTACCTCTGTTACCAAAACGTTATAGAGATAAGATTTCTATAGTTGAGTGTGATGATGTTATTTCTATGAGTGATGCAGCTACAGATGCGGTAAAACGTAAAGATAGTACAATTTATAAAGCCGTTGAAATGGTTAGAAATGGTGAAGCTGATGGTGTTGTATCTGCTGGTCATAGTGGTGCAACAATGACATTAGCAACTCTGAGACTTGGTCGTCTTAAGGGTATAGCTCGTCCTGCACTTATAACTTTTATGCCAACAAAAAATGGTACTCGTACATCTGTTTTAGATGTGGGTGCAAATGTTGACTCAAAAGCAGAACATTTAGTTCAGTTTGCTATTATGGGTGGATGTTATTCTGAGAATGTTATGGGTGTTAAAAACCCTCGTATTGGTCTTTTAGCTAATGGTGAAGAAGACTCAAAAGGAAACGAAGTAACAAAAGCTGCACATAAACTACTCAAAGATTATGAAGGTTTCATCGGAAATGTTGAAGGTGGAGATATCTTTAATGGCTCTTGTGATGTTGTAACTTGTGATGGTTTTATAGGTAACCTTGTACTTAAAACAAGTGAAGGTGTTGCTTCTACTATCTCTGGACTTATTAAAGACTATATTCGTAAATCTCCTATCGCTATTACTGGTGCACTTTTAATGAGAAAAGTTTTTAAACTTCTTAAAAAAGAGATCGATTATGCAGAGATAGGTGGAGCTCCACTTCTTGGTATAAAAGGTTGTGCTATCGTTTCCCATGGTAAAAGTAATGCAAAAGCGATGGAAAATGCTATCTATCAAGCGATAGCTTATGTAGATACTGGTGTAAATGAGCACATTTTAGAAAAGTTAGAAGAGTATAAACAAAAGGATATTTAATGGCATATGCAGCGTTTCGTTCTATAGGTGCTTATGCACCAGAAAAAATCTTAACAAATGAAGATTTATCAGCTATGGTTGATACTACAGATGAGTGGATAACGAAACGTACAGGTATAAAAGAGCGTCATATTGCAGCTGAGAATGAGTTCACTTCAGATCTTGGTGTTAAAGCTGCTCAAAAAGCACTTGAGCGTAGTGGTGTGGCTCTTGAAGATATTGACATGGTTGTTTGTGCAACTATCTCCCCTGACTACTTCTGTATGCCTTCAACTGCTACTATTATCTCAACTAAACTTGGTCTTAAAAATGTTACTGCATTTGATATTTCTGCTGCTTGTACTGGTTTTGTATATATCCTTTCAATAGCAAAAGCATTTATTGAATCTGGTATGAAGAAAAATGTACTTATTATTGGTGCAGAAAAACTTTCAGCTATTACTGACTACAGTGATCGTGGAACTTGTATTTTATTTGGTGATGGTGCAGGTGCTGCTGTAATCTCTGCTACTGATGATAAAAGTGAAGCTATCATAGATGTTCATACTGGTGCAGATGGTGAGTATGCTGACCTTCTTATGACTCCAAATGGTGGTTCAGGTTCTGCACATGATTCACTCTCTCAAGAGTCTAGAGCTTGTTTTATGCAGATGAAAGGGAATGAGACTTTTAAAGTTGCTGTTCGTACACTTACTAAAGATGTAAAAGAGATATTATCAGAGAACAACATTCCGGCAGATGATATTGTTCACTTTGTGCCACATCAAGCAAATTATCGTATAATTAAAGCTGTTGGTGATGCTCTGAAATTAACAAAAGAGCAGGTAGTCCTTACTGTAGCCAAATATGGTAATACTTCAGGTGCTTCTATCCCTATGGCGATAAATGATGTTTATGAAGCTGGAAACCTTAAAGCGGGGGAGCTGATGCTTCTTGATGCTTTTGGTGGTGGTTTAACTTGGGGTTCTGCTTTAGTTCCTTTTTCACCTTTAAAAAAATAGAGTCGTAATCTTTTAAAGATACTGCTCTAAATCTACACTATCAATCTGCTCTCTTTTTAAATACTTTTTTGCATAAGTATTGTGTAAGTCACTCTGTAAAAAGAGTTTGAAGAGATCCTCATCGATACTTTTGTCTTTTACCATAAAACTCATAATTTTAATAGCCTCTGAAAGAGTTTTAGCCTTTTTATAAGGTCTGTCAGATGCTGTTAATGCTTCAAATATATCGGCTATAGCCATAACTCGTGCAGGGATAGAGAGTTCATCTTTTGCAAGTTTTCTTGGATAGCCTGTTCCTATTAAAGTCTCATGGTGTGTTCCTGCATATTGTGGAATTTTTAGCATCTCTTTTGGAAAAGGAATTTTCTCTAACATTTTGATACTCATAATGACATGCTCATTTATTTTATATCGTTCCTCATGTGTGAGTGTACCTTTTGTAATACATAAGTTATATATCTCCCCTTTATTGTAAAGATATTCCGGTACATTTAGTTTAAACCCATCTTTTTTATAAGCCTCATAATCAAAATTTTCGCGTTCAATTAGATGACATTTTTTATCACTCAGAAGTTGTTCTAAGACTGGAAGTTTTTGTTTGCCTTGAGATCTGATCTTTTCTGCTTCACTCACACCAAGTGTATCATCAAAATTACGGAGCCATGTCTGTTGTGCAATCTTTTGAACTCTCTCTTGTTTAGTTTCATCCATAAATTCTCCACCAATATTAACCTCCGCAATAAAAATAAAATCATCCAGTAGTTGTGCCTGTTTTTCTTGCATTAACTTTTTTTCATGGGTTTTATCTTTTCCTTTTATGATATTTTCTAGATAACTTATCTGTGTATCTCGCCATAAGACTTCAAAACGAGTTCTAACTTCATGTATTCGATTGTTTATTGTTTCAAGTTTAGTAGATTTATCTACAACATACTCAGGTGTAGTTACTTTACCACAGTCATGTAACCAAGCACCAATCTCAAACTCTTTGAGTGCATCTCTGTCCTGTAAGCTAAAGGAGCGAAAAGCTTTCTCTTCTGATAAACTTGCTGCTTTAACAAGAAGAAGTGCTATTTCAGGGACGCGCTCACAATGTCCTCCTGTATAGGGTGACTTTGCATCAACAGCTTCTGCTATAAGTTTTACAATAGAGTCAAGTATAGCAACTTGAGATTTTTGATAGGTTTCTATACTTTGTGACATTGTAACAAGAGAGTGAGATAGTTCCCTAAACTCTAAGATATTTGTGTCAACAGTATTTACATCAGTAAAGTTACGTGCATAAATTTTATTATTCTCTTTTATAAGCTTTTTAATTGGTTCTATGATTTTATTAGTTGCATAATATATAATGGGTAAAGAGAGTATAAATAGTCCAAGTGCTATGAAAAGTGAGTAAAAGGCATTCCTCTTATATGGTTTAAAGAGTTCAGTAGCATTTACTTTTACTCCTAGATAGTGATAAGTGTTAGGAAGTTGCTTATAGCTTACAAAATAGTAAGTATCTTGCTGGTTATATTTTATAAGTTTTACTTCATCTTGTATGTCTAGTGCCGCTTTTATTGTCTTATCTATGGTTTGTGATTTATTTATTTGCACAGGATTATCAGATCTATTGACTCTATAGAGTATTCTCCCTTTATAATTAAATAAAAATATTTCAGCATTATCACTGAATAGTTGTCTACTTGTAAGCTTATCAAGACTTTTAAGTGTGTAGTCAATACCTAGTACAGTACCTTTCTCTTCTGTTTCTATGGCATAACTCATTCCTTTCTCTTGTAGTGTATTAAAGGTATATAGCGGAGTTGCTATAACTTTATGAGTATTAATTGCAGATTTGTACCAAGGTCTATCACTTACATAAAGGTTGTCTTTAATCTGTTTTGTAGCAAGTAAATTCTCTTTTTGATCTATAAAGTACTGGAAAGTATTTTTTGCATCTGATGTTACTACTAGCCATTTAGTATTTTTGAGTAAAGGGTCTAGTTCCCTCTCTTTTGTAACAAAATCATAATTTATGACATTATAGTAAGAGCCATCTTTATGTGCAAAATAAATAGCTGTAACATCAGGATTAAGAGTGAGTAAATTTGTAAAATCATCAAATGCTGGATGTTTTTTTTCCCCTGTAACGGGAGCATTTATATTTTCATCTTTGCTTATTCGAAGGAGCATTTTTCTTCGATCAGTAAGAATATTTTTTACCTCTACTGCAATATTTTCTCGAATAATATTGAAAGTCTTTTCAGTCTCTTTTACTGCAATTTTTTTATTAAAGTAGTATTGTGATGTTATAAGAAGAACGGTGATAGCTGTAAGTATCACCGTAAAGGTAAAGAGGATATTTGTTCGTATAGAGTATTTCATAATCTCTTTATAGGCTAGTTGTGTTTTTGTGTAAGGGCATGGAAAACACGTCTATGAAACTCTTTTTCAGGAGGAAGCTGTAGGTTTGAATCTCTCTGTTTTTCTCCCCACATGGGTTGTGGAAAAAAGCTATCCTCTTCAAATCGTGCCATTACATGAATATGAACACGAGGAAGAATATTCGCAAATGATGCCATATTGATCTTTTTAGGGTGATAGTAGTGAATCATTTCATATTCTATAAGATCGTAAGTCTCCCAAAGTTTTTTTCGAAGTCCTATGGGAACATCACTTAACTCTTTATAGGGCTCTTTTGTAAATATTTTTAACCAAGGTATTTCACTCTCTTCTTTTGTGATATAGAGGCTAAAGTCTTCATAAATAATCTGATTTTTCATAATAATACACCTTTTTAATTTCGTATATTGATTATAGCAAAGTTTTTTGTGTAGGAAAATAAATGTTTAAAGTGATGAGTTTGAGTGATACAGAAGTACCACTCAAGAAAAGTATAAAAAGAGGGGAGGGAGGATTAGTCTCTGTTACGGTTAGAGTTTCCTCTATTGCCACGGTATCCGCCGCCATCACGACTTCCACCACCTTCACGGTTACCACGGTATCCACCACCGCCTCCACCTGAACGATTTCCACCACCACCAGAACGGCTACGGTTTCCACGGTATCCACCGCCTCCGCCACCACGACGTCCACGACCACCGCCGCCTCCACGTTGTGCAGCACGAGCAAGAATAGCATCAAGTTTATCAGCAGGAATACCGATGTTACTAGGCCCTTGAATATCTTGTTTGTCTAATATCATAGAGATGAGTTTATACATGATTTGCTCTTCATCTATGTCCTCTTTAAGACGGTCAAGGATTTTGTGTGCTTCATCGTAGATTTTATGATCTTCAATAGTTTTAACCATTGCATCAACAGTAGCACTACGTAGGTCTGTTTTACTCGGAACAAAAGCATGACCCATTGAAGTCCCAACTTTTGATTTAATACGCTGTAACTCTTTAAACTCTAGAGGAGTTACTAGAGTTATTGCCTTACCTTTTGTACCAGCACGACCAGTTCTACCAATACGGTGAACATAAGACTCAGGGTCAAATGGAATATGGTAGTTAAATACATGAGAGATATTGTTTACGTGAATACCACGAGCTGCAACATCAGTAGCTACAAGAACTTTTACAGAGTTTTGTTTGAAACCTTTAATAACGTTCTCACGTTGTCTCTGCTCCATATCTCCATGAAGACCATTTGCAAGATAACCTGCATTTGAAAGAACATTTGAAAGTCTATCTACTTCTGATTTTGTACGACAAAATACTACACATTTATCAGTAGTTTCAGAGTCCATTAGACGGATGATAGCATCATCACGTTCGTGCTCATCAATAACATAGTATAGTTGCTCAATGTCTGTGTTTGTAGTCTCACCTTTAGTGATAGAGATAAACTCAGGGTCTTTTAAAATTCTACTTGCAAGTGTCTTAATTGGTGCAGGCATAGTTGCAGAAAATAAAAGTGTTTGACGTTGTTTTGGTAAAAAAGAAAAGATTTCATTGATATCATCTAAGAAACCCATATCTAACATCTCATCAGCTTCATCAAGAACTACTATGTTTGGAGCAAAGTCTGGAAGCATACCGCGTTTAAGAATGTCTAACATACGTCCTGGAGTTGCAACAACAACTGAAGCACCACGAGCAATTAGGTCAAGTTGACGTTTGTAAGAACTACCACCATAAACAGTTACAGTTTTAGCGCCTAAATTACGACCATATTTAAAAATTTCATCACTTACTTGAGTTGCAAGTTCCCGAGTTGGTGTTATAACTAACATCTCTACTGAACCATCAATTTTCATATTGTGAAGTGCTGGAAGACTAAATGCAGCAGTTTTACCTGTACCCGTGTGTGCTTGACCAACGATATCGCGACCAGCTATTACTATAGGAATAGCTTTTTCTTGAATAGGGGATGGAGTTGTGAAACCAGCAAATTTAACACTTTTTAGTAATTCTGACTTAAGTCCTAACTCGTCAAATGTCATTGTCTTTTCTTCTTCTTTTGGTTGTTCTGTTTGTGCATTTTCTTGCATCATTATCCTTTAGTATAAGGGATGACACAAGTTGCTTTTTTTCTTGTAGAATCTTGCAGGTATCTTCCCCTATAAATATTTCGCGAATTATACCCAAATTTACCTGTTATTTAATTAAATTTATCCTCTTGTTAAACTATTTAAGATTTGATGCTTCAAATATGTTAATATATTTTTGCATTTTGACATATAATTTTAGTAATTACTCAATTAGTGTATAATCTTATAATATTATTTAATCAGGATTTATAATGACACTCGAGCTCTATATACTACTTTTAATAATAACTTCTTTTCTTTTTATTGGTATGCTCTTTCTATATTCTACTCAAAAACGAAAATTAAATACTTTAGAAGAGGTTTTAGAGAAAACAGAGAAAAATCTGTCTCTTATAACAGAGGATAATTTAGAAGCAAATGAGAGAAATAAGAATCTAGAATTACAGTATGCAGTCTTACGTACACGTTATGATGAGGTGATAAAAACCTCTGAAGAGAAACTACAACTACTCCAAAGTGCCAAAGATGAACTCTCTAAAGAGTTTAAACTTTTAGCAAATCAGATATTCGAAGATAAAAGTAAACAGTTTAGTAGTTCTACTTCAGAACAGTTGGCACTGCTCTTACAACCATTTCGTGAGCAGATTACAAGTTTTTCTAAACAGACAAAAGAGCAGTTTTTAACACATTCAAAAGAGACATATCTACTAAAAGATGAACTTTTTAAACTTAAACAGATGAATGATAAACTCTCTCAAGAGGCAACAAATCTAACAAAAGCACTCAAGGGCGAAAATAAAACACAGGGAAATTGGGGTGAGATAGTTTTAGAAAATATTTTAGAACAGTCTGGTTTACGAAAAAGTGAAGAGTATGAGCTTCAAGCAACTCTTAAGTCAGAAGAGGGAAAAACATATAGGCCTGATGTTATTATCCATATGCCAGAGAAGAGAGATATTATAGTAGATTCTAAAGTGTCTCTTGTTGCTTATGAACGATTTATGAGTGCAGAGAATGAGAGTGAACGCCATCTAGCACTTAAAGAGCATATAAGCAGTATTAAAGGACATGTAAAAGGTTTAAGCCAAAAGCAGTATGAGCGATTAGAAGGTGTGAATAGTTTAGATTTTGTTCTACTTTTTATGCCTATTGAGGGTGCTTTTTTACTTGCACTTGAAGAGGATGGCGAGTTCTTTAAAGATGCATATGAGCAGAATATTTTAGTAGTTTCTCCCTCTACCTTACTTGTAACCCTTCGTACTATTGAGCATATATGGCGTACACAACATCAAGAGGAACATGCAAAAAAGATAGCAAATGAAGCTGAAGCAATGTATGAGAAGTTGGTAGGATTTGTAGATGAGATGAAAAAAGTTGGTGTTCATTTAGAAAAAGCACAAGGGGCATATAATACTTCTATGAATAGATTAAAGTCTGGTCGTGGTAATGTTATTAGACGTGCTGAAAATATCATAAAACTAGGGATAAGACCAAAGAAAAAACTCTCTCTCACAAGTGAAGAGGATCTTTTATGAGTTTAGATAGTAAAAAAATAATTCCCTACCTTATAGTTATACTTCCTCTTTCTCTTGTTCTAAGTATAGGCTTTTTCATGAGTTCTTTTTATGTAAAGAAGGTGACAGATTACTTTACTACAGCAAAAGCGGATTCACTACAACATTATATTGATGTGCAGAAGGTTGATGCTATACATCAACTCAAACAACTTATTCTATTTCTTGAGTATACAAAAAATAGAATAGAACCAGAATTAAAAGAAGAACTAGAGAAGGAAGTACTCTTCGCTTACACTGTTGCTCAAAAAATATATAATAAACATCATGGAAAAAAAAGTTCTTCAGAGATTAAAAAATATATTAAAAACACCTTGAATGAAATTACATACAATGGAAAAAGTCACTATATTTTTATAACAGATTATGATGCAAATATGATACTAATTGGTTCTCATTTAATAGATAAAAAAATTGCTCTGTATAAAGATGCTGATCATAGATCAATTGTTTTTGAAGAGATACAGACTGTGCGAAAATATGGAGAAGGCTATATTAAGAGTCGAAGAGGAGATACTCAAGAAGAAGAGATGATTTTTGTTAAGAATCTAGGTCTTTATGATTGGTATATTGGGGCAAGTAGTAATATAAATGTTCAAGAGAAAAAGTTAAAGGATAAACTTATCAATATGATAAAGAGCATTCCTTTAAAAGGATCTGATTTTATTACTCTATCTGAAGGGGATAGAGAACTTTACAGTTCAAAAAACTCTACAATTAATATGAAAGAGTTGCAAAAAAATTATTACTATGTCTCAAAGTATTATGAACCATTTAATTGGTCCTTAGTTTATGGATTTGATGCAACTGTTATGAGTGAAAAGGATAGAGGAAAGTATAAAAAATTTGAAGAGATTCTTGTAAAAGAGTATGATTTTGCAGTAAAAGTATTTATTGGTATTATTTTGATAACGCTACTCCTCTCGTTACTCCTCTCTCTTAGTGTAAATAAGATTTTTAGAAACTATCAAAATAAAGTAGCAGAAAGCACTTTGGCTTTAGAGAAGTTACACAACTCTTATAAAGAAAAAGTATAGTAAAGTTTTTAACATATATCGTATGCTTTTAAAGCCTAATAGATAATATTTTGCTATTATACTAGCATGAATATACAAACACAATATCACTATGAAAAAAAATTCTCGGACACCAATGAAAAAGATCTTCTTCGTATTATTGAGGAGGAGGTTGGTGATGCTGACCCTGAGGGAACACTACTATATATAAAAGAGACACTAAGGTCAGGAAAGACCATTACTGTTGGTAGCTGTAAATTTAGAGCTAAAGAGGATAAAAATGATTCCAAATAGCTCAGATATCGCAAAACTTTTACTTCGTTTAACGACGGGTATGTTAATTCTATTTCATGGTATTCATAAGATGATTCATGGTATTGGAGGAGTAGAATCTCTTCTTAAAAGTGCAGGTTTTCCAGAAATTCTTGCTTATGGTGTCTATATTGGAGAAGTTATCGTACCGATATTTCTTATCTTAGGACTCTATGCTAGAGTTGCCTCTTTAGTACTTACTTTTAATATGCTAATGGCAATATATTTAGCCTATGGTTTTTCTTTTGCATTGGCAAAATATGGTGGACTCTCTATGGAGTCACCCCTACTATTTTTGATAATGGGTATTTTAATCTTTCTTTTAGGCAGTGGTAAATATAGTGTTAATAGTAAATAATGATTTAAGATAGGGAAGGTAGAAAAATGAATAAAAAAATTGCATGGTATAAAAGTCTTGCTTTTAGCCTTGTTTTATGGTTTTTACCTATTAGTATTATTCCTATACTTATCATCTCTTATGATGCCTATAAAGTAAGTGCTACAGATTTAGAAAATACAGCATATCATGATATCGAACAAGCAGCACTCTTAGAGAAGAAATTTTTACAAAGCTGGTTTCATTACAGAATAATAGATATTAAAAATTGGTCGACACGAGAAGAGAATATCCTTTTTTTAGAGGAGTTAGTTGATGAATTACATGAGACAGATGAGCCTCTTAAAAAGTATATAGAGAGTGATGAGTATCTAAATACTACAATTGCTCTTGAAGGTGATATGCTTAGTTTAGTAAGAGATTATGACTATCTTTATGACCTTTTTCTAATAGATATAGATGGAAATATTCTGTATAGTGTTGAGAAAGAGAGTGATTTAGGAAAAAATATTTTAGAGGGAAAATTAGGCAGGACTAATTTTTCTCGAATTTGGCAAGAGACACTTAAAGATGAAAAAATTCACTTTTCTGACCTTGAACTTTATGATCCATCAGATGGGAATGTCTCAGGGTTTATAACTGCACCACTTTACAGTACAGTAGGAGAGTTAATAGGTGTTTTTGCTATTCAGATAAAACTTGACCCTATTTATGATATCTTTGAAGGTGATAAGATCTTTAATAAATATTTTACACACTATCTTGTTGGTAGTGATGGTTTATTAAGAAGTAAAATATATAAAAATGATGAGATCTTGAAAAAGAGGATAAATACTGAGCAGTTTATCCAGTGGAATAAAGAGCATGGTAATAATGAAACAGATGATGTCTGTGTGCAAGAGAGAATATTTGAATATATAGATCCTTTTGGGGAGACTGTTTTTGGACTTCATACAAATATAAATATACTTGGAGTGCAGTGGGCTCTTATTAGTGAAGCGAAGATAGAACCAATTAGGCTCTTAAAAAATGAGATAATACAAAGAACAACTGTATATATATTTATCATATTAATTATTCTTCTTTTTGCTGTTATTAGTATTTCAAGACTAATTGCAAAGCCTATTACTACTCTGTCTGAGATTAGTGAAAAGTTTGCAACAGGTAAACGTGATATTGATTTAGATATTAAAAGTGATGGCAAAAATGAAGTTGGACTTTTAACAAGAAGACTTATTGAGATGATTCGTGTTATTAAAAAAAGTGAAAATGAACTAGATGAACAAAAATATGCACTCAATGCACATACAATAGTCTCTATTACTGATGTAAAAGGGACAATCACTTATGTTAATGATAAGTTTGTAGCTATAAGTGGGTACTCAAGAGAGGAGTTAATTGGTAGAAATCATAGTATATTAGACTCGAAAGATCGTTCAAAAGAGTACTGGAAAGATATGTATAAAATAGTTGCAAATGGTAATGTATGGAATGATGAAGTGAAAAATATTGCTAAAAATGGTTCTTATTTCTGGTTTGATACAACTATAGTTCCTTTTGTTGGGGAAGATTTAAAGCCTAAGAGTTATATTTCTATAAGAACAGATATAACAGATAAGAAAAAAGATGAAGCGGAACTTATTGCAGCAAAGGCTGTTGCAGAGGAGAGTGTACGAGCTAAATCAGAATTTTTTGCAAGTATGTCTCATGAAATTCGTACTCCAATGAATGGTGTTATTGGGATGTTAGGGCTTCTCCTTAACACTGAGCTCAAAGATTCTCAAAGGCATCAGGCATATCTTGCAAAAACAAGTGCAAATAATCTCTTAAATTTAATAAATGATATTTTAGATTTTTCTAAAGTTGAAGCTGGAAAATTGAAACTGGATAAACAAGATTTTAATATTAGAAAAGAGGTTGGAGACTTTTGTGAAGCTATAGCATTAAAAGCACAGGAAAAAGGGATAGAAGTTGTTCTTGATATGACTGAGGTTGAGATGGTAATGTTGCATGGTGATATTGGAAGAATACTTCAAATCCTTAATAATATTGTTGGAAATGCTATAAAATTTACTTCAAGTGGGTATGTGTCTATTGTAGTTAGACTTGAAAAAGAGAGCGAGATAAACAGTCGCTTACATATAAGTGTAAAGGATTCAGGAATTGGAATACCTGAAGATAAGATAGCAATTCTTTTTGACTCATTTTCTCAAGTTGATGCTACTATAACAAGAAAGTATGGTGGTTCTGGGTTAGGTTTAGCAATAGTAAAAAAACTATGCACTTTAATGAATGGAGAAGTTTCTATAAAAAGTGAATATGGTAATGGAAGTGAGTTTATTATTAATATTGGACTAACTGTACCTTCTAGTGATAGCACTGTATTACCAAGGAGTGTTGTGAGAGGTAAGAAAGTGATTATTATTGACCCATGTATTATTAGTGCTGAAGCTTTAAAACATCAACTAGAGTATTGGGGTATGGAAGTTTTCTATTGTCAAAATAAAGAGAGTCTATACTCTTTATCAGAAGAAAATATTGAACTTGTTTTTATAAACCAAGATACTCACTCACTTAGCCTTTTTCAAGAGATTGAAAAAGGATTATTTATAAACTTACCTCCTTTAGTACTTATGACCTCTCTTAGAGAGTATGGAAAGGTAGATAAAGCCCTACTGTCTAACTTTAAAACACACTTTCCAAAACCTATTATTACCAATGATATTCTAAGTGCATTGAACCTATTAGACTCAGAAAAAGATAGTTTAAGTCCAAACGATAAAATATTAGATGATATGATTACTACCGAGTGGCCAAAAAAAATGAAAATTCTTTTAGTAGATGATAATCTGGTAAATCAACTGGTAGCAAATGGTATTTTAGAAGAGATGGGATTAGAGGCAGATGTTGCAAATGATGGACTAGAAGCACTTGCAGCTTTAAATGGCACTCCAGTTGAAGAATCCTATACTATTATTCTTATGGATTGTCAGATGCCAAATATGGATGGCTATGAAGCAACTCGTGTTATTAAGAGTGGTAAAGCAGGTGAAACTTATAGGAAAATTCCTATCATCGCAATGACAGCTAATGCGATGGAAGGGGATAGAGAAAAGTGTTTAATTAGTGGAATGGATGATTATCTGAGTAAACCAATAGATCCAGAGAAACTAGAGAGTATGCTTAGAAAGTATAGCTAATCTCTAGAAGAAATACTAAGGGTGTCTTACCTTAATAGTAGAGTTAAGACTCCAACCTATAATAAGCATAGCAGCAACAACAACAATCGCTGGAATAAGTTGGTATGCATTTAAAAGATAGACTAACCATAGAAGAATACCTCCAAGTGGAGTAGGAACACCTGTAAAGTACTTTTCAACTTCTCCAGCATCTGCATTTAGATTGAAGTGGATAAGACGACGAAGACCAGAAATAACATAGTAGATACTTACCACTGCTGCTAAAATAAAGAAAACACCTTCAAGTTCAACTGCATAAGAGGCTTGAAAGATAAGAAAAACAGGTACAAGTACAAAACTTAAAAAGTCTGCAAAACTATCAAGTTGTACACCAAATTCATTACTAAGATTGTATTTACGAGCAATTTTCCCATCAAAAATATCAAAAGCCCCACCAATCCATGCTAAAGTAATGGCCAAAACAAAATTATTTTGTGTTATAAAGTAAGTAGCCATAAGACCAGCAGTAATGTTTACAAATGTAAAAAGATTTGCGAGATTAAAGTGTGAAGAGGGAGTCCATAAAAAGTTCATTTGTCACCTTGATATATTTTTTTATGTAATTATATCAAAATCATTATAATAATTTTCTATAAGCATAGAGTAACTTAAATAAAGAATTACTACTCTTAATAAACATTTTAGTTGATAATGATTATAATTTTAAAATAATTTATAAAATATAGAGAGAATTAAATATGCAAACATTATTAGATTGCCACAAAGCATGCAAAGTAAAAGTTATAAAATTAAATGCAAAAACTGATCTCAAACAGCGTTTGATCTCTTTTGGCATAATGAAAGAGGCAACTATAGAAGTACTTGAACATGCTCCTGCTAAAAGTACAATAGAAGTTAAAGTAGGAAAGATGCGAATTGCACTTCGTGCACAAGAAGCTAAACTAATAGAGGTAGAAAAAATATGAAACAAGTCGAAGCAAAATCTTGTCCAATTATAGCTAATCATATAAAAGTAGCACTAGTCGGACAGCCAAATGTTGGAAAGAGTATGCTTATTAACTCTGTTTCCAATGCCCATCTTCATGTAGGAAATTTTTCCGGGGTAACAGTAGATAAAACAGAAGTGCTTTTTGACTATAAAGAGTATCATTTTACTGTTGTAGATCTACCCGGAACTTATGCCTTTACTGATTATACTATTGAAGAGAGAGTAACCCATGAGTATCTCTGTGCAGAGAACTATGATATTATAATCAATGTGGTAGATTCTACAAATTTAGAAAAAAACTTACAACTTACATCTGAACTTTTAACAATGAGTAAAAAAGTTGTTATCGCTCTAAATATGAGTGATGAAGCTAAAAAAGAAAATATTGAAATTGATGCTACTTATATGGAAGAACTGATTGGTGTTCCTTGTGTAAAAGTTTCTGCTGCAACTAAGGAGGGAATTGAAGATCTTATAGAAGCGGTAACACTCAAACATGAAAGTGAAAAAAATAAGCCAAAACTTATTTTTAGTGAGCCAGTAGAGGAGGAGATATCTCAAATAGTATGGTATCTTGATAAACATAAGTTTAAAGCGGAAAATAGTCATAGAAATATTGCGATAAATCTACTTAAGGGAAATAAAAAAACTTATGCTAAATTGCATGATGAACCAATTTGGGTAGAACTACAACCTATTTTAATAGAAGCAAGTAGACATATAGAGTTACATCATGATAGTGATGATATTAAAGAAGCATTTGCTGAAGAGTATGCTTCTTTTAATCGTGGGATTGTGGCTGAGGTTGTCAAACAAAAACATCAGCAAGAGAAAAAAACTGTTACTGAAAAGATAGATAGTATTTTAATACATCCTGTTTTAGGAATACCTATTTTTCTTTTCTTTATGTGGAGCCTCTTTCAGCTTACTTTTGAAATAGGTGCTATTCCTATGGACTATATCGATATGTTTTTTAGCTGGTTTGGTGATACGATAGGATCGACTATTGCTAATGATGATATTCGTTCTCTCATAGTAGATGGTATTATCGCTGGTGTTGGAGCAGTTGTTCTTTTTGTACCAAATATTATTATACTTTTTATAGGTATTGCCCTTTTAGAAAGTACTGGCTATATGTCAAGAGTAGCATTCTTACTCGATGGATTTTTTCATAAATTTGGACTTCATGGACAGAGTTTTATTCCTCTTGTAACAGGATTTGGATGTTCTATTCCTGCTTACATGTCAGCGAGAATTCTTAAAAATGATAGAGACAGGTTACTCACTCTATTCATTATAGGTTTTATGTCTTGTGGTGCAAGGCTCCCTGTGTATGTACTTTTTGCAGGTGCATTTTTTTCACCAGAGATGGCTGGAAATATTCTCTTTGTAATTTACATTAGTGGTGCTATGCTTGGACTTATAGCGGCAAAAGTTTTAAAACTGACAGCTTTTAAGGGTGTAGATGAGCCGTTTGTTATGGAAATGCCAAAGTATAGACTTCCTTCTGTGAAACTTATATGGCATACAGTTCTTACAAAAACGATGATGTATCTTAAAAAAGCGGGTACCTTTATTGCTGCGGCATCTATGCTAGTGTGGTTTTTAAGTAACTATCCTCATAATCTTGCTTTAGAAGAGTCTTATGCAAGTAAAATAGAAGTAGCAGTAGATACAAGTACTAAAGAAGATTTAAAGTTTGAGTTAGATGAGCTACTTCTAGAACAGAGTTATCTTGGAACTATTGGAAAGTTTTCTGAGCCACTTTTTGCACCTCTAGGATTTGACTGGAAGATGAGTGTAGCACTTCAAACAGGTCTTGCAGCTAAAGAGGTTGTTGTCTCTACCCTTGGTGTTTTATACTCTTTAGGCGGTGATGTAGATGAAGAGAACAACTCTTTAATGGGAGCGATTAGTCAAAATATCTCTTTTGCATCTGCTATAGCATTTATAGTAGTTATCATGATTTATCTGCCATGTCTTGCCGCTTCTGTAGTCTTTACTCGAGAAGCCGGTCATATTAAGTATTTCTTTTACCTATTTGCCTTTACTTCTATTGTTGCATATGTAATGGCATTTATTGCTTACAATGTGACACTCTTTTTAACATAAGAGGTGCTATTAAGCTTTCGTTGTTTATAATAAGCTAAAGAAGAAAAGGGGTTTATTATGTCAAGACTATTGATAGTAGAAGATAGTATTATAGTTCAAGCGGTTTTTATAAAATTACTTGAGGGTATAAAAAACTTTGAGTATGATTTAGTCTCTAGTTATGAAGAGGCTAAAAAGTTATTATCACATAGCCGTTATGAATATGGTGTAGTAGAACATATTTTAAAAGATGCACCTAATGGTGAGATTATTGCCCTTTTTAATAAACACTATGTAGCTCCGATAGTTTTTACAAAGCATATAGATGAAGATTTTTTTGATGATTTTGAAGGTGCTCATATTGTAGAGTATATTAAGAAAGTAAAGCATCAAAATGAAGTAAATGTAATAAAAAAACTCAAACAACTTCAAGTAAATAAACAAAAAAGTGTTCTAGTTGTAAGTGACTCTATCATCTATAGTAGTTATTTAAAACAAAATCTTAATCTCCATAGTTTTAAGGTTTTTAATGCAAATAATAATGAAGCAGCTTATGAAAAACTCTCTCTACACCCTGAAATAGATCTTCTTATTCTCGACTCAAATGAACCGTACGTAAATGCGATGGAAGTAGTTTCCTATGTGCGAGAGAGAAAAGAGTTAGAGCATATAAAGATTATTGCTTTAGCAGAGGAGACAAACTCTTACTTTGTGAGTGAACTGCTACATGCTGGCGCAGATGATTATTTAATAAAAGACTTTTCTCGCGATGAATTTTATGTTAGGGTTTACCAAAACATTAACAAACTCTGTTAGAATTAGCACATGAATAAAATATTAATGATTGAAGATGACTTAGAATTAGCTGAGATACTAACAGAGTACCTTGAGCAATTTGAGTTTGAGGTTATCACTGAAGATGACCCGTTTAAAGCTGTAAGTATCCTAAAGTTAGAAAAATTTGACTTAGTTATTTTAGACCTAACTCTTCCTGGAATGGATGGGCTTGAGGTATGTGAAGCGATTCGTGAGCGTCAGGATATTCCTATAATTATCTCTTCTGCTCGTTCTGATGTAACAGATAAGATAAAAGCACTTGAACTTGGAGCTGATGATTATATGCCTAAGCCTTATGATCCTCGTGAACTTGAAGCACGTATTCACTCTGTCCTTCGTCGTTATGAGGCAAAGAGTGAAGCAAAAGCAGAATCAAAATCAGACTTTAAATGTGATAAAGCAACTATGGTGATTACCTATAAAGGTCGTAATATAGATCTTACAAATGCTGAGTTTGGAATACTCTCATATATGATAAGTAAGCAGGGCTTAGTTGTCTCTCGTGAAGATCTTATCCACAATGTAAATGCTATCAACGAAGACTCTTCAAATAAGAGTATAGATGTAATGGTTGGACGTATCCGTAATAAACTTGGGGATAAATCTCTCATTGAGTCTGTACGCGGTGTTGGATATAAACTCCTAAAATAGGTACTTTTTTTGAAAAAACATGCTGTTCTCATAACTGTACTTTTTGCACTTTCAGTTTCTCTTCTTAGTGTAAGTGCAGTTTTTTGGGAGTTTTACAAACTCAATAAAGAGCAGTATATAAATCATATCTTTACCAAGTACTCTGTTATCACTCAAATCTATCGAGATCATAAACAGAAAAATAACTCTGAAATTATGCTCGATGCAAATCTCGCAGTCTATAAAATGCAGATAGTTAAGGATGAAGAGGAGCAGAGTAGTGTTTTAGATAAAGGGAAAGTTCTTAAACGAGAGGGCTTTAAAAGTGTAAAACAATCCTTAATGCTTAATGAAAAAGGGCTTTATACTAAAAATACTATTACAAAACTACGAGCAACTATGATTCAGTACAAAAGAAGTATTTACTTCTATATGCAGAGTCAAAATGCAGGAATTATTATAAAAGATGAAGAGTTAAAACCTTATAGTAATTTAAATATTTTATATGCCTATAGTACCACTTTTATGATTATAAGTCTCTCCTTTATTTTAGTGCTGCAAAAACTTCGGCCACTTATCCGTTTACGAAAGAAGCTACAACTTTTTGGAAATGGAAATATGGAAATATCTTTTAAAACCTCTTCGTGTGATGAGATAGGTCTTGTCTCAAATGAACTTGAAGCGACAAGAAGAAAAATAAACACTCTTTTAGAAGCTCGGACACTCTTTTTAAGAAACCTTATGCATGAACTTAAAACACCAATAGCAAAGGGTACGATAGCTACACAGATGCTAGACTCACAAAAACAGCGTAATCGTTTTAGCAGTATCTTTACTCGTTTAGAGTCCTTAGTTACAGAGTTTGCTCTTATTGAAGAGGTTACAAGTTTAGATGATAAGAGTGACTTTAGTGAGTATAGACTTGTTGATATTATTGATGGTGCTATTGATATGGCAATGGTTGATAGTGAGTGTGTGAGTGTAGAGGTAAACTGTGATGTGAAAGTAACTGCAAACTATAGACTCTACACAACAGCTATCAAAAATATGATAGATAATGCTATGAAATACTCTTTAGATAGACACATAAAAATTCTTGTAAAAAATGGTGAGTTGTGTTTTGAAAATAGTGGAGAGCGTTTAGCTCACCCATTAGGTTACTACATAGAGCCTTTTACAAAAGAGAACCCATCTAAAAATAGTTTTGGTTTAGGGTTATATCTTGTAGATTCAATTTTAAAAGCACATGATCAAGTTCTTGCTTATGAGTATGAAGATGGAGTGAATCGTTTTATTTTTGCATAAGTTTTAAAGAGTAAACTATTGCAATGAATCATTTTGCATATTTTGTGGTTATTCTCTTCTTATCAGCATCTTTTTTCACTTTTGGTTGGTTGAGTCATGGAGCTTATAAACCTGGAAAACGAATACAAAAAGTATCACTTTTAAGTAAAATAAAGAAAGAAAAAAAACTTAATGTTGTGCTTCTTAACTCTCCCTCCACATACTTTATTGGGGCGGAAGGTCCACAAGGTTTCGAATACGACCTTCTCTCTGCTTATTCAAAACATCTTAATGTTGATTTAAATATTACAGAGGTACATACAGTACAAGAAGCACTCTCTTTGAGTAAAAAGCCAGATATCCATATTACTTCTGCTTCACTTGCTAAAACACCACTTCGCGAAGAGAAATTAAATTTTGGACCTTCATACTTCGAGGTACAAGAGCAAGTAATATGTTATAGGGGTATGCAGAGACAGCATAAGTTCCCTCATGATGTAGAAGATTTAGCAGGCTTAAATATTGTCGTTGGAGAAGAGACTAGTTATAGTGAAACTATTCGATCACTGCAAAATGATGGTTTTGAGATAAATGCTACTTTTAGTTCTGAGTACTCGACAGAAGAGCTTTTAGAAAAAGTCTCAAAACATGAGATTGATTGTACTATCGCTGCTTCAAATATCTATGCTTTAAATCTTCGTTATTTTCCTGAAGTTGCTATGGCGTTTACCGTAAGTTCCCGTGAGCAACTTGCATGGGTCTTGGCCGAAGGTGCTAAAGAGTTAGAGCGTGATATGTACTCATGGTTGAATGATTTTAACCAGCAAGGGAAGATGACACAACTAAAAGATCACTACTACTCTTATGTTCTCTTTTTTGATTACTATAATACAAAAATGTTTTATAAAAGAATGAAAAGTAGACTCCCTAAGTATGAGTCTCTATTTAAAGAGGCTGCCACTCGTTTTGGTATACCTTGGACTCTTCTCGCAAGTATATCTTATCAAGAGTCACACTGGAATCCAAAAGCAAAGAGCTATACAGGTGTTCGAGGTCTTATGATGTTAACTCGCCATACTGCAAAACTATTAGGTGTAAAAAATAGGCTTGATCCCAAACAGAGTATAGTTGGGGGAACACGGCATATAAAACAGATGTTAAAGTTTGTAAAGTCTGAAGTGGAGGGGGAAAATCGTCTGAAATTTGCTCTTGCCGCATATAATATAGGTTGGGGACATATCCGAGATGCTCAATCACTTGCAAAAGAGATAGGACTTAATCCTGCTATCTGGAGCGACTTGAAAATTGTACTTCCTTTACTATCTCAAAAAAAGTATTATAAAACACTACAGTATGGGTATGCAAGAGGGAGTGAGCCGGTGAAGTATGTAGAGTCAATCTACAACTATCGAGATATTTTAGAGAAGCAGTTAAAAACTAAAGAGAGTGCTAAAGCACCTCAGTAGTTTGAGTTCCTAGTTCACTTAAAAATGTTTCCATATCATACTTGATTCTGTACTCTGGAGTCATTATATGGATAAGAATATCGCCAAGATCAACAACAACCCAGTCACCACTCTCATCTACATTATTAAAGTGCTCATCTGGCTTTAGTCCATTTTTTAGATGATCTAGTAGTGCTGTAGTATGTTTTGTACCAAGACTTGAAGCGATGATTGCATAGTCAACAAAATAATTTTTATCTTTTAAGTTAAAAACCTCTATAGCCTCAGCTTTGTTCATATCTAGTACATTTGTGATTTTCTCAATTCTATTGTTCATTGTTTTCCTTGTAGTATTTTTGTATTTTAGTTGCATTTATGGGCACTAACTTTTTTATATCAAAATGTTCTCTTAAATCAGATGATGCTATAGGCATATCTACTTTTAAGGGTGTGAACTCTTGAGGTATCTTTATCTGGTCTCTTGAAGCAACTAAAAAGTCAACTTGTTTTTCTATCTCTTCAAATTTATGCCATTTTTTGAGTGACTTTAAATTATCCGCACCAATAACTAAAAATATTTTTTCATACATATGTGATAAAAAATTGATAGTTTCAATTGTCGGTACTTTCCTTTTTTGAAGCACTTCAAAGTCACTTACTTCTACTCTGTTTTCATTTTTAAAAATCTCTTTTAGCCAGCTTAATCGAAGTTCTGCAGGTGCAAAAAAGCTCTCTTTGAAGGGATTTAAAAAGGTCGGCATTATAACTATTTTATCTATATGCTCGAGTTTCAAAAGTGCTTTGACAACGGCCTCATGACCAAGATGTGGTGGGTCAAAACTACCACCATAAAGAGCAACTGTTCTCATTTAATGCGAATTATAGCTAAATTTGGTTAAAATAACCGAATTAAAAATTATAGGAATTATAATGGCATTAAAAATAGCAATTAATGGATTTGGTAGAATTGGTCGTTGTGTTGCGCGCATCGCAGCTAACAGAGATGATGTAGAGATAGTAGCTATTAATGATATGGCGAGCATGGATATGATGCTTTACCTTCTTAAAAATGACTCTGTTCATGGAACATTCGCAAGTGAAGTAGTTCAGATTGATGAAGAGAACATCTCTATCGATGGTCAAAAAATTAGAGTTTTTTCTGATCGTGACCCTAAAAACCTTAAGTTTGCTGATTGTGGTGCTGATATGGTTCTCGAGTGTACAGGAGTTTTTCTAACTCAAGAGTCTGCACAAGTTCATATTGATAATGGTGTTGAGAAAGTTCTTTTCTCTGCTCCTTCAAAAGATACAGCAACTGAGACATTTGTAATGGGTGTTAACCATGAGTTATATGCTGGTCAAAAAATAGTTTCAAATGCTTCATGTACTACAAACTGTTTAGGTCCTGTTGCTAAAGTACTTGATGATGCTTTTGGAATTGAGAAAGGTCTTATGACAACTATTCACTCATATACAAATGATCAAAATATCTTAGATGTTAAACACTCAAAAGATAAACGTCGTGCAAGAGCAGGTGCTATTAATATGATTCCTACAACTACTGGTGCAGCAAAAGCTATTAGCCTTGTTATGCCACAGCTTAAAGGTCGTCTACATGGTCAGTCTGTTCGTGTTCCGACACCAGATGTTTCTATGGTTGACTTGAATGTAGTAGTTAAACGTGAAACTACAAAAGAGGAAGTAACTGCAGTGTTCAACAAAGCAGCAGAGACAAACCTAAAAGGTCTTCTTTTAATGGATAAAGAGATGAGAGTTTCTCAAGATTTCGTAGGGTGTGATTACTCTTCAATTGTTGCAGAGGACTTAACACAGGTTATCGGCGGTGACATGGTGAAAATTATGGCATGGTATGACAATGAGTGGGGTTACTCTATGCGTTTAGTAGATATGGCTCTACACATCTCTAAGTAGGTTACGGTATTGGAATTATTACACTTAAAAGGGCTTGATTTACAAGACAAAAAAGTATTTATTCGTTGTGATTTTAATGTACCGATGGATGAGTTTGGAAATATCTCTGATGATAGACGTATCCGTTCTGCGGTTGCGACTATAAACTACTGTTTAGATCAAGACTGTTCAGTTATTTTAGCTTCTCACCTTGGTCGTCCAAAGGGTGAAGTAAATGAGAAGTTTACTTTAGCTCCTGTTGCTCGTAGACTCCAACAACTTCTTAAACGCCACGTTGAATTAGCACCAGGTGTTGTTGATGATGCAACACTGAAGTTAGCTGCAGAGCTACCACGTCACGAAGTTTTACTTCTTGAAAATATTCGTTTTGAAGCGGGTGAAACTGAAAATGATGAAGCACTCTCTAAAAAACTTGCAAGTATGGCTGATTTTTATGTAAATGATGCTTTTGGTGTAAGTCATCGCGCACATGCTTCAGTAGAAGGAATTACTCGCTTTTATGATGATGCTCATAAATCAGCTGGATTCTTACTTGAACGTGAAATTACTTTCTTTAGTAAGCTTATTAACAATCCTGTTCGTCCTTTTGCTGCCATTGTTGGTGGAAGTAAAGTCTCTGGAAAACTAGAAGCACTTGTTAACTTACTCCCAAAAGTAGATAAAGTATTTATTGGTGGTGGTATGGCGTTTACATTCTTAAAGCAACTCGGTTATGATATTGGTGCTTCTTTAGTAGAAGATGACCTTTTAGATGAAGCACAGAGAATTATGGATGAAGCTAAAAAGTTAGGTGTAAAATTTTACTTACCTGTAGATGTAATAGCTGCTGAGAAATTTGAAGCAAACGCCGTAAGTAAAATAGTAACAGCACAAGAGATTCCAGATAACTGGATGGGTCTTGACATAGGGCCTGCGACAGTAAGACTTTACCGTGAAGGTTTAGCAGATGTTCAAACTGTTCTTTGGAATGGTCCAATGGGTGTTTATGAGATGGAAAAATTTGCTCGTGGAAGCTCTAAAATAGCACACTTCGTAGCAGACTCTTATGCAACAACTGTAGTAGGTGGTGGTGATACTGCTGACCTAGTACAGAGAGTTGGTGTAGATGATGAAATCACTTTTATCTCAACAGGTGGTGGTGCATCTTTAGAACTCCTAGAAGGTAAAGTACTTCCAGGTGTAGCACAGTTAGTTAAAAAAGAGAACTAAGAAGGAACCTTATTATGATCATAGCAGCAAACTTAAAAACAAACTTTACGAGAAAAGAGACAAGTAACTATATAGAAGAGTTATCTACTTATATGAATCAAAACGCTATCTCTCAAGAGGTTTTAGTCTTTCCTGCTATGAGCTCATTGGATACTAATGAAACAAAAGTTATTGTTGGAGCTCAAAATGCCTATCCTACTGTGAACGGTGCATTTACGGGTGAGATAGGACTGACACATTTAGAAGAGTTTGGTATTAAAACTATTCTTATTGGTCACTCTGAGCGTCGTCATATTTTAGGTGAAACACAAGAATCTCTTGTTAAGAAGTTTAACTATTTTAAAGAGTTGGGCTTTAAGATAGTCTACTGTGTTGGCGAGCCTTTAGAAAAACGTGAAGCTGGAAAAGAGACTATGATGGAGTATATCTCTGCTCAATATGAAGGTATTGATACAGAGTATGAAAATCTTATTATCGCTTATGAACCTGTTTGGGCGATTGGGACAGGACTTACTCCGACTTTAGAGGATATTGAAGAGATTCACGCAACACTTAAGAGCAAGTCTAAAGCACCTCTCCTTTATGGTGGAAGTGTAAAAGTTACAAATGCTAAAGAAGTTCTTGCTCTTAAAAATGTAGATGGCATTTTAGTTGGGAGTGCTGCACTCTACGGGGAACACTTCTGTAGTATGATAGGATATGCAGAGGAACTTAGTTAAACTCTTTTCTCTATATTCCTTACCTTTTTTTAGTATTTCCTATAACAGGCATCATCTCTAGTTTATGAACATTTGAGTTGTTGTGATCTGAAGGATGTACTTTTAGATATGCCTCACGTTTATCCATATACTCTTGAAGTGTAAAATATTTATCTTCTTTCTCTATATACCTCTTCTGTATCTCTTTATTACTCTCAACAGTCGGTGTCCACTCCTCTTTAAGGAAGTTATCAAGCATATTTTGTATCACACCTTTATCACTTTTGGCACTTGAATTACTTATACTATTTAAGGCACTGTTTTGTGATGGAGAAACCTCTCCCGATGTGCTACAGGCGGTACATAGAAGAAAGCTTAAACTAATACTATATTTTATAATTAATCGTTTCATATGGGAATTATATCCTAAAAAAGGGTAAATAATTGTAGATTAAGTGTTTGTTAAGTCTAAGTTATGATATACTGCATATCGAAATTTGTAATCATTAAGGAGAATATATGAAATATACAAAAATGAGTTTAGTAGCTGCGTTATTAGTAGGTTCAAGTGCATTCGCAATTGACAATGTAAAAGTTAGTGGTGATGCTAAATTGTTTTATGCGACTGAAGAAGGTGGTATGAGTGTAACTGGAACAAGTGACAGCATATTTAATAAAGATGCTTCTGCTGGTCAAGTAGCTGCAAGCTTAAGTTTAACTGCAGACTTAACTAAAGGTATCTCTTTTGGTGGTAAAGTTACTGCTCTTTCTACATTAGGTTTAGAAGGTCAACTTGTAAACAATGTATGGGAAGCAACAAATGGTGTTACTGATTCTTATATCGTAAATGATTTATGGTTAGCAACTACTGTTGGTAAAACTACAGTTAAATTAGGACGTATGGAATTAGATACTCCTTTAGTATTTACTGAAAAATGGTCAATTGTTGAAAATACTTTTGAAGCTGCTGTTGTAATCAATACAGACCTTCCTAATACTACTTTAGTTGGTGCATATGTTGGTGGAACTAATAGTCAAGCTGTTGGTGGAACAGGTGCTGGTTATGCTGGTGTTGTTAATGCAACTGCAAATGAAAGTACTTTCTCTCAGTTTTATGACGGAGCATTTGCTGTTGGTGTTATAAATAACTCTTGGGAACCATTAACTGCACAAGCATGGTACTATGATGCACAATCAAAAGAAACTGTTGCGGCTGGAACAGATTTACGTGGTGTTGAAGCATTCTGGTTACAAGGTGATGTAAGTATGGATGGTATTTTAGCTGGTGTACAATATACAAGCTTAAAATTACAATTAACTGCTGGTGCTGCTGATATTGATGTTGATACATCTGCATTCGCTGTAATGGTAGGTTATGAGATGAAAGATATGTTTACTGCTAAACTTTCTTACTCAGGTGTTGCTGAAGATCACTCTGCTGGATTTAACTTAGCTGGTTCAGGTAAGTCTAAACTTTATACTGAAGCATGGTGGAACTATGGTACTGTTACTGCTGCAGATACTACAGCAATTAACTTAACTGTTGAAGCTCCTATCAAAGATATCGTAGACTTAGGTTTCTATGCAACTATGGCTGATAACGAAGTTGATGCTGGTGATATGACTGAGGTTACTGTAACTGCTAGTCGTTCATTTGGTCCATTAGATACTTCTGCTGCTCTTATCTATGCTGATAAAAATGAAAACCAATCAGGTGCATTACAAGCTTACCTAACTTACAACTTCTAGTCTTAGACTAAACTTGTAAAACTAACTCTCCTTTCGGGGGAGTTATCTCTCCTCTTTTAACTCTTAAAACAGATCTAAATCACTTTCTTATGTTATAATTATTTTCTATGAATACACTACTAAAAAAACTCATTTATATTATCTTTATGTTACTGCTTATCTCTGTTATCTCTTTTTTAGCTATTCATGCCGCACCAAACTCTTTTTTTGGAGCCGGGGAGTTAAATCCTAACATGACAAAAGAGGCTATTGAAAAACTTAAAGCTGTTTATGGCTTAGATAAATCTCTTTTTGAACAGTATATAGAGTGGGTTGAAAATATTGTAACACTTAACTTTGGCATCTCATTTGTCTCTGGAGCAGATGTTACAGAGGAGATACTTAAACGTCTGCCTATTACTCTCATAATGAACATAACTGCTTTAGTTGTAGTTTTTATACTCTCATTATATTTGGGTATAAAAGCTGCACTCTCTTATGAGCAAAAAACCGATTATATTATTCGTCAGATTTCACTCTTTTCATTCTCTATGCCATCATTTTATCTGGCACTACTCTTTATACTTTTTTTCTCGTTAAATTTAGGGTGGTTTCCCATTTCAGGAGTTCACTCTATAGAAGCCAAAGAGGGGTTTTCATACTATTTAGATATGGCTTGGCATCTTACACTTCCTATTGGGGTGATGATATTTGTTGGTTTAGGGAGTATGATTATCTATATTCGTTCTTTAACATTAGAGATACTCAAAAGTGATTACTACTACTTTGCACTCTCAAGAGGAGTTAGTAGAAAAGAGTTATTACGATTTTATATTTTACCAAATCTTCTCCCTCCAATTATTACACTTCTTGGACTCTCTCTGCCTGGACTTATAGGTGGAAGTGTTATCTTAGAAGCGATCTTTGGAATAGAGGGAATGGGACAGCTCTTTTTTATGTCAGCACTGAGTCGTGACTACCCGATTATTATGGGTATTTTAATGATAACAGCATTTTTAACACTTCTTGGGAATATGATAGCAGATTTGATATTAATAAGGTTAAATCCCTATATTGGAAGAGGTTAAAAAAGATTATTTGGATGTGAGGCTTGAGCCTCACCTAGGGTACGACTGAAGTCGCATATCCGAAACTCGAAATTATTTGGGCGAATGTTGTTAGTTAAAGAGTGCTTCTAGTGCATCCACACCATCTTTTGCTTCTTCTATCTCACCATCTTCATTGGTAGTAGAGTCATTCTCAACTAGCTCAATCTGCATACCAGTAAGCATTGAAGCAAGACGGATATTTATACCACTTCTTCCAATCGCTTTACTTTTTTGATCTGCAGGAAGTGTAATGATAGCTTTCTCATTTTCACCCTCTTCATTTTTTACAATCTCTACATGAGAAATAATAGCAGGACTCATAGTACGAGATACAAAAAGTTCCGGAATGCTAGTGTACTCTATACAGTCTATATTTTCACCGATAAGCTCATCACTTACAGCGTTTATACGAACACCCTTAACACCAACAGTTGCACCAACTGCATCTACTTGTGGATGTGTAGAGAGTATAGCTATTTTCGCACGTTCACCTGGAATACGAGCTGCTTTTTCTATGATAACTGTTCCATCATTTATCTCTGGAACCTCTAAAGCTAGAAGTGCTTCTAAAAACTTAGGAGATGTACGAGAAAGCTCTATCTGCATTCCCTGTTCTCTATCCATATTTACACGACGTACTACTGCTTTGATATGATCTCCAACATCAAAGAACTCACCTTTAATACGGCTTTTCATAGGAAGAACAGCACGAATCTCATCTACTTCTATATAGGTAGCATTTTTAGAGTCTACACGAGTTACACGACCACTTACAAGTGTTCCTATTTTAGACTGATACTTATTGAAAATCTCATCTTCAACAAGTCTTTGGATATGGTACTCAATCTCACGGTGGAGTTGTGACGCACCAGTTCTACCATACTCTTCTAAGCTATGATCTACTTGGAGTTGATCACCAAGTTCAACTTGATCATCATACTCTCTTGCTTCTGTAATAGGAATGTAAGCAGGAGCAAGCTCTTCATCTTCTAGTCTCTCATCATCATCTGCAACTACTGTGATAGTTTGAATAATTTTAATACTTTTTGTCTCTTCATCTATCTGTGCTTCAAAAGCAAAGTTTCTATCTATAACCCGTTTTGCAGTCTGTACAAATGCTGTTTTTAGTGCTTCGAGTACTTTCTCCGGAGCAAGCCCTTTTTCATGTGCAATAGCTTCTGCGATATCTAATATTTTTTCCATAGTAATAGCCCTTTATATTTTCCCAAATTTCTTTAACAGTGATAAGTAAGTTGGGGATTATTTGTAAGTATAAAATTATACTCAAATAAGCATAAAAACATCTTTAATCAAGTTTTTATGACTTTTTAACTATAATGCAAGAATTATAATACTCAAGGAAGACCATAATGGATTTAAAATTTGCAAGAACAGAGATAACTGAAAAACCAAAAAAAGTAGATTTAGCGAAGATTGAAGCTGCTGTAGAGAAAGATGATAGCATCATTTTTTACTTCGACCGTGATAACTCTCACAAAGATTTACTTACACTTCAAGATCATTTTGAAGCACAAGGTAAAAGTTTTTATATGAGTGAAGTGAAGTTTGGTATGTCAGATAATGACTATATGTACCAAGTTCACATCATGAGCTAGAGAGAGAAAGTATTAACATATGAGCAAATTACTATTTATTGAAACATTAGGTTGTGCTATGAACTCTCGAGACTCTGAGCATATGATTGCTCAGCTTCGTGAGAAAGAGGGTTACACTATGACTGAAGAGTTTCGTGAAGCTGATCTTATTTTGATAAATACTTGTTCAGTGAGAGAACGTCCTGTCCATAAGCTATTTAGCGAACTCGGTGGCTTTAATAAGCATAAAAAGAGTGGTGCTAAAATAGGGGTTTGTGGCTGTACAGCCTCACACTTAGGTGAAGAGATCATTAAACGAGCTCCTTATGTAAACTTTGTTTTAGGTGCAAGAAATGTATCTAAAATAAGTGAAGTTTTACATAAAGATAAAGCTGTTGAGATTGACATTAACTATGATGAGAGTGAGTTCGCTTTTGATGACTTTAGAACATCTCCTTATAAAGCATTTATAAACATCTCTATAGGGTGTGATAAAGCTTGTACTTTCTGTATAGTACCAAAAACTCGTGGTGATGAGATATCTATTCCTGCTGATCTTATTATTCAAGAAGCTAAAAAAGCTGTTGATGGTGGTGCAAAAGAGATCTTTCTTTTAGGACAAAATGTAAACAACTACGGTCGTCGTTTTTCAGGAGATAATGAAAAAGTAGGATTTAGTGAACTTCTTCGTCGTCTCTCTAAGATAGAAGAGCTTAAACGTATCCGTTTTACCTCTCCACACCCTTTCCACATGGATGATGAGTTTATAGAAGAGTTTGCTCGAAACCCTAAAATTTGTAAAAGTATGCATATGCCACTTCAGAGTGGAAGTAGTCGTATCCTTAAAGAGATGAAACGTGGTTACACAAAAGAGTGGTTTATAAACCGTGTTGAGAAACTTCGAGCAGAGTGTCCTACTGTAAGTATAAGTACAGATATTATTGTTGCCTTTCCGGGTGAGAGTGATGAGGACTTTGCAGATACAGTAGATGTTATGAAAAAAGTTCGTTTTGATCAAATCTTTTCATTTAAGTACTCTCCTCGCCCTGAGACTGAAGCGGAACATTTGACTGAAGTAGATAGTGAAGTGGCTTCAGATAGACTCTCTTATTTACAGACTTTAAACAATGAAATTCATGATGAGATAAATGCAGCACTACTTGGTAATACCTATAGCGTTTACTTTGAAGAGCTTATTCGTGATGGGTATGTCTCAGGAAGAAGTGATAATAATATTGTTATCAAAGTAAAAGGTTCAGAAGAGCTCCTTGGAACATTTCAAGATGTAAAAGTCACGACCATAGGGCGGACTATTTTAACAGGCGAGATTCTTGCTTAAAAAGCAGTTACGTGCAGTAGCCTTAGTTGTTGTACCTATTATTGGGTCTGTTCTTATCAGGCTTTTATACCTTAGTAACAAAAAAAGATTTATAGGGCCTACAACACTTCCAAGTGATAATTTTATTATGGCTTGTTGGCATGGTGAACTTCTTATGATTCCTTATGCCTATACAAGATATAGAAAAGTTCCTAATGTAAAATTGATGATCTCTGATCACTTTGATGGCTCTTTAATTGCGTATACTTTAAGTAAGTTTGGCTTTGGAACAGTTCGTGGCTCTAGCACTAGAAATGCTGCCAAGGCTCTTATTGCTTCTATACGAGAGTTAAAAGCTGGATCAGACTTAGGGATAACACCCGATGGTCCTAAAGGACCAAGACATAAGGTTGCTGATGGTATTATAGTTATGGCTCAAAAAGCTTCTGTAAATATTGTGTTAGTTGAGATTAAACCCTCCTCTTTTTGGCAATTAAACTCTTGGGATAAGTTTATTATTCCTAAGCCTTTTGGAACAATAACTTACTATATTAGTGATTTTATTGATGTCTCAAGTATGAGTCTTGAAGAGGCAAAAAAAATTGTACAAGAGGGGTTATTAAAACATGAAAAGTAGATACCTTTTTCCCCTTATTGCCTTCGCTCTTATCTTTACTATGGGTATCTATTTTCTTATTAATCCATCGTATGAAAAGTCAATAGAAGCAAAGTACTATTTTGAAATTGGTGAGTATGATGATGCATATGCTCTAGCTAATGAAGCCTTTAGCATGGATGTATACAATCGTATGGCTGCAACTATTATGGCACAGTCTAAAACCTCTTTAAAGTATGTTCAGTACATTAATCAAGCAAAAATTTACTTTACACAAATTAATGAGATAGCGATGCAGGAAAATATTTCAGATGCAGATCGAGCAAGAATGAAGATAATGAGTGAAATCATGGTTAACTCTTATGTCAAACTTGCACCAAGTATTATTACTGATAAAGAGTTGGTCCAAGAGGCTAAGAAGTACCATGATGATTTTGAGAAGCTTCTTGAAAAAGTTAATCGCTGAAAAAAGAGTACAGTTTTTAGAGTACCTTGAAGAGATTAAAGGCTACTCAGACTTAACTATAAAAAGTTATGCAGATATACTTTTCGAATCCCTCCAATATATTGAAATTCTAGAAGAGGATAACACTCTTATATTTAATCTTATGCCTTATCGTATTTATATTTCTAAGCTTAATGCCAAAACAATTAGTAAAAAACTTAGTGCAATTCGTAGTTTTGTGAAGTACTTAAACTATACAAAATTAAGCGTCATACTACAAGCTGATGATAGTGTAAAAGTTGCTAAAACATTACCAAAACCGGTTAAGCATGTTCATGTTGTAGAAGCATTACAAAGAGCAGATTTAAAAGAGAAGTTAGTTGTTGTAATGCTCTATACCTTAGGAGTTAGGATCTCTGAGTTAGCCTCTTTAGAGTTGGAAAATATAGGTGAAAGTTGGGTTCGGGTCTTAGGTAAAGGGAAAAAAGAGAGAGACCTTCCTCTTTTAAAGCAAACAAAGGCTTTATTAGATGAGTATTTAGCTATAAATAGAACAAAAAAATTTCTTTTTGAAAAAAATGGCGAAAAATTAAGCGAAAATAGTCTAAGATATATGGTTAATAAAGTCTTTAGAAATGTCAACTTAAAAGTAACACCACATCAACTTCGGCACTCTTATGCAACTGCTCTTTTAAATAGCGGGGCACCTATAGTTGATGTAAGTGAATTGCTTGGACATTCCTCTATGGCTACAACACAAATATATACAAAACTAGGTAGTGTCTTGAAACAACAAAACTATAACAAAGCACATCCTCTGTGTAAAGAAGATATGTAGTGTTAAATAAACTTTTTGAAGCTTTATATAATAAAGTTATTGTTAGTATCGTTGTTAAATGTGCATCTACAGATGTATATATAGAGCTATGCTCTAAAAAAGGTACTATCTCTCAAGTCTCAGAAAATTTTCAGACACTTTACCCAACAGAAGAGATGATTGCATTTATAGACAGTTATATAAAAGAGACACCTTTTCACTATATTGCTTTTTTAGATACTTCTGATGATCAAGGGGCACTTCCGAGTTGTAAAAAAAGTGAGTTGTCTCGTTTTTATGATTTAACTATTAGTGAGACAAAGTGCTTCAATGATGAGTGGACTTACTTCACTTCAAAAGCAGATATAAATGAACTGGAAAAAGTATATAATCATTTTGATGTAGATTTTATTTTTTCTCCCTTTCTCATCCTAAATAACTTTTTTCAAGATAAGATACACTCTACTTTAGCAATGTTTATTTTAGTCCAAGATAGTTGTATCTCACTCGCTATTTTTGATCACTCAAAGTTACTGTATGGAGATCATCTTGATATGGAAGTTATCGGTGAGATAGATGATGATTTACTCTCTCATGATATAGAAGAAGAGATGAATTTAGAGAGTAGTAAAACAAATATAGATCTTGAAGATATAGATGTAATCGATACTATTGATGATATAGACGGTCTTGATGATTTTGGAGATATTGAAGATTTAGATACTTTAGAAGAGATTGATGAGTTTTCAGAAAATAGAGATATAGAAGAGGAGTTTTATGAAGCAGAAGAGGAACAATTAGAGGAGGGTAGTGAAGACTCCTTTAATGAAGACTATCAACGTTTCTCTCTTATTCAAAGTTCTTTAGGCAGTTACTATAGTGATGAAAAATATGAGAGTCAATTTATAGAGAGTGTTTATATTGCTGATGGTGTAGGAGTCTCAAGTGATCTAAAACGTTATCTTGAAGAGGAGATGTTTTTAAATATCTATATAAGACATTTAGATCTCGGTATGGAAGTGGTACATTTTGTAAAAGAGGAGCTTGGCTTATGATGAAGTATAGCTATATCGCTCCTAAAAGAAAAAGTATTTTAACTGAAGAGATGCAATTATTGCTCACTTTTTTTGCGATTACTCTCTTTATGCTCTTTACAACATTTTCATTTTTACTCTATAAAAACTACTCTTTTAATAAAGATAAAGCCATGGTTATAAAAGAGAAACAGAGACTAGAAGAGTCTATGGGTAAGCTTCAAGCAGATATAGCATTTATAGAGGTGCAAAAAGCACTTAGTGAAAGAGTTTATACAAAAAATACAGTATTAAAAGAGTCTATAACAAATCTTTTCGATCTTATTCCTACTCGTATTACTCTCTCTCGTGCTGAACTTCTTGAAAATGGGCTCATCTTATACGGTATTACACCAAATAAAGATATTTATAACTTTATGTTACAAGCACCTCTTCGTTCTATTTTTCACAGAACTTACAGTAGTTTTTATGCACAGGAGAATGGTTGGCTCCGTTTTGTTTCAACAAACTATATAGATAAAGAGGAGAGCATAGATGAAAATTAATATATCTAGACAGCATATTTATCTTATGGCCCTCTCTTTTTTCCTCTTTATATTTGTATTAGTCTTCTCTTTTGGAGTACTTATACCACAAGGAAAAGAGTATAGAATAAAAAGGGTTGAACTTAAAAAGTTGAGTAAAGAGCTTCGAGCATATAAAAACCTTCATAGTGAAACAGCCCAAACACTACAAGATTTACGAAGTAAAAATAGAAGTATAATTACAGCTTTTGATGCAACTTTTAATCCAGAGAGATTTGAGAAGCAGAATAAACAGTACTTTTCATCACTCAAGGTGAAAGAGGTTGATTTTTCTAAAGTGGAAGATCAGTTTGCAATTTATGAAGTCAATACAACTTCAGAGATAAGTTCACCAACAAATTTTTATAAGTTTTTAGATGCAGTAAATAAAAGTGACTGGATGATAGAAGTAAACTTTCCAATCGACTTTAAACGCGATGGTGAGATGATAAAATCATCCTTTAAAATGAAGGTTTACTGTAATAATAATGATACTAATGCTACAGCTTCTTCATCTGAAGCTAAATAACCTCTAAGTTTAGAATCAACCTTTAGTAGTCGCATCTTCTCTTTAAATACTTTTGACATCTTTGTCTGTTTGATAAAGGGTGCTATAAAGGTGTAAGTTGCTGTTTTACTTACAATGAATTTTCGTCCTATAACAACACTTGTCTCATCTCTTAATAGCTCTCTTTCATGTGCACTCAGTACTTTACCTTGACTCTTAAAGTATCTATCTATTAGCATGACCTCTGAACGGCTATCGTGAACTCTTTTAAAGTAAGTAAGAGAGTTACACTCTTTAAGCTCTATCTCTTTGATAAGGTCACTTACATCTTCATCGATATACTCAAAACTTTTTTTAATGCCACTGAGATATTTCTCTAAAAGAGGAACTGTATGCTTATGTCGAAACTCATTGCGTTTGTATTTTTCATCTTGATTTGTTGCATCAAGAAAATAGTGGTGTTTTTGTCTATCAAGATAGTGGAGTAGTTCACTCTTATCGAGATGTAGCAGTGGACGTATAAGTTTATACTGATTGCGTTTTTCAACGGCTTTCATACCAGCGATACCAACACAGCCTGAACCCTTGCAAAACTGCATAAGCATCCACTCAAATCTATCGCCTAGATGATGTGCAGTAAGAAGGTTTTTGTATTGATATTTCTCTATGAGTTCTTCAAAAAAATCATAACGAACTGTACGGGCTGTTGCCTCAAAGTTTTTTTCAATGCTATGGGACTGATAGGAGTAGCAGGTAAAGTTATAGCGTTTAGCAAGTGTTTGTGCATAAGCGAGCTCCTCTTTGGACTCTTCTCTTACACCATAATCAACGATAGCAATGTCAAAAGGAATGTTGTTTTCTAAGAGTAAAAAGAGGAGGGCAGTAGAGTCTACTCCAGCCGAGAAGGCTAAGAGGTTCTTTCTGTTTTGAAGGAGGTCTTTATTTTGAAGCATTATCAACTGTTGCAGTTAAAATATCTCCAACAATATCTGTAATCTTTGCTTTGTAAACTTTGCAAAACTCCAGCTCTTTTGAATCATCTGTTCTATCATTTACATAGATCTCTCCATCTATCTCAGGTGCCCAGATAAGTTTACGAGCAGAGAGTAAAAACTCATGTTCATCACTCTCTCCATCTATAACGAGTTTACACTCTTTACCTATTTCAGCTTTTAAAGATGTAAGAGTACACTCACGAGCAATATTACCTAAGGTTTCAGCACGCTCAGACTTTACTTCATCGCTGATTTTTAACTCATAGTCAAAGGCTGGAGTAGTCTCTTCATCAGAGTAGGCAAAGACATTAATACGGTCAAAACCAAAAGAAGCAGCAAACTCACACATCTCATCAAACATCTCTTGTGTCTCATTTGGGTGGCCAACTATAAAGCTTGTTCGTACAAAAGAGTTTGGAAGTTCCCGCATAAACTCTAAAAGTTCTATAGTCTTATCTTTCCCAAAGCCACGCTTCATCATACGTAGCATATCGTTGTTTATATGTTGAATAGGCATATCAAAGTAGTTATGGAAAATCTCACTTTTTGCTATATTTTTAAGAAGTGCAATAGTTGTTGTTGATGGATATAGGTAGAGAATTCGTGCAGAAGTTACACCCTCTATAAGCTCTATTCTTTGGATAAGGAGACTTAAACCATCTTTGATATTTTGGTCACGAAGATATGAAGAGCTATCTTGCGAAACAAAAGAGAAGTCATAAAATCCTTTTTTAACAAGTCCTTCAACCTCTTTAGCAATTGAGTCTAAATCACGAGAGTTTAGTTTTCCTTTAAAGGAGGGAATAGCACAAAAACTACACTCTTGATTACACCCCTCTGAGAGTTTTATGTATGCATGGTAAGTAGAACCTGTTACAACACGCTCCGCTCCATCTATAAGAAAGACTTCATCTGAAAAGCGACTCTTCTTTTCTACTAAAAGTTCATCTATCTTATCATAATCACCTACACCTGTAAAGATGTCAACTTCAGGAATCTGAGTCATAAGGTCATCTTGATAGCGTTCAGAGAGACATCCCGCCATAACTAAAACAGAGTCCTCTTTTCTTGCATCGTGAAGAGAGAGCACCGTGTTGATAGACTCCTCTTTAGCTGCATCGATAAAACCACAAGTATTTACGATGATAACATCTGCTTCTTCATTGTTATCTGTGAGTTCAAAGTTCTGGAGTTTTCCCATCATAACTTCTGTATCTACAAGGTTTTTTGTACATCCTAAGGAGACTATATGTAGTTTATTGTTTTTCATTCATTATCCATGCTTAACTTTTTTTGTATTATACTACATATTATGAAAAAAAGAATATTTGTCACAGCAACAAACACAAACATTGGTAAAACATATACAAGCCTGAGACTCTTAGAAGAGTATGCTTCAAGAGGCTTAAAAGTAGGGGCTATTAAACTTGTTGAGACGGGAGTCGTAGATGGGCTTTATCCTGATGGTGAGTTACTCCTCAAAAAGATGCAGGAGTTAAATCCTTTACTTGGTGAGTTTAGAGTTGAAGATGTAGTTCCTATCTCTTATGAACTTCCAGCAGCTCCTTATATAGCTTCACAGGGCAAAGCACTCGATTTTGATGTTTTAAATAGAGCTATAGAGAAGATGGAAAAGTATTGTGATGTACTTATATTAGAGGGAGCAGGGGGGCTTTTTGTTCCCGTAGATGGAAACTTTATGATGATAGATCTTATTCAGTTTTTCAGTGCGACAGGACTTCTTGTAACACACTGCTCACTTGGGTGTATAAATGATACACTTCTGAGCCTTCAGTCACTTCAAAGTAGAAATATAGATGCAGCAATGGCGTTTAACTGTAGAGAGGAGGATAGTGATTTCGCTCAGATTAGTGAACCATTCTTCCTTCATAATGATATTGAAGTTTTAAAAGTAGATGAAGACATTGACACTATTTGTGATGTCTTGTATAATTTCTAAATTAATTAAAAAGAGAGAGAGTTTATATGGCACACTTAATTCGCACCGATGATTTTAGTAAAGATGAGATTTTAGAGATTTTAGCAGATGCGAAAAAGTTTAGTGATGGTCGTTTTGATAGAATTTTACAAGATAAAATAATCATAACACTCTTCTTTGAAAACTCTACAAGAACAAAATCCTCTTTTGAGATAGCTGCAAAACGTTTAGGTGCTGAGATGGTACACCTTGATGTTGCTAAGAGCTCTACAAAAAAAGGGGAAACTCTTGTAGATACTGCGATGAACCTTGATGCTATGGGGCCTCATGCAATTATTGTTCGTCATCAAAACTCAGGAGTACCTCAGATACTCTCAGAACATACTAATGCGAGTATCTTAAATGCAGGAGATGGTGCACATGCTCACCCCTCTCAAGCACTCTTAGACCTCTATACTTTAAAAGAGCATTTTGGAGAGTTAGAGGGAAAAAAGATAGCCATAGTTGGCGATATTAAAAACTCTCGTGTTGCAAACTCAAACATTGAACTCTTAACACGCTTTGGGCTGGAGGTTATTTTAGTTGCTCCTCCTCATTTTTTACCAAAAACAAAGCTCAAAACAACGCACTTTTTAACTGAAATTATTGATGAGGTTGATGCTATTATGAGTTTGCGTACACAGACTGAACGTCACTCTTCACAAAGTTATGCAAGTCTTAAAGATTATGCGAGTGATTTTTGTATTACAGAAGAGCTTCTTGGGGATAGAGATATCATCCTTCTTCACCCTGGGCCAGTACATAGAAACATAGATATTACAGATGCACTTCTTGATGATGAACGCTGTAAGGTTTTAGATCAGGTGAGTAATGGTGTAAGTATTCGTATGGCAATTTTAAAGAAACTTATCGCCTAAGTAGATGGATGAAGCACTTATAAATGCTCTTGCAAAGAGTAGAACCCCTTTTCTTTTTATAAGTGACTTTAAAGCAGAAGATGTCAGAGTAATTCTTTTAAAGGATTTGAAAAAGGAAGATATTGAATTTTCTATAGATGAAGATGCTCCCTATAAAAAACACTCCCATTTTTTAGAGCCACAACCGATAGATTTTGACAAGTATGCTATGAAGTTTGAAAAAATTATAGAAAAAATTCGTTCTGGTGAGACTTATGTTTTAAACCTTACCCAAGCAACACCCATCCAAACACAACTCCCCTTAAAAGAGATATATGCAAGAGCAAATGCTCACTATAAACTACGCTATAAAGATGAGTTTATCTGTTTCTCCCCTGAAAAGTTTATTCAGATTAGTGAGAA
>Ga0256837_1000241_pt1 | contig 49330 bp, 51 predicted proteins | sample 4562384metaG_FD_185976 | JGI IMG/M metagenome (GOLD analysis project Ga0256837, IMG submission 185976) | Hydrothermal vent microbial communities from Guaymas Basin, Mexico - 4561-384 | ecosystem: Environmental > Aquatic > Marine > Hydrothermal vents | place: Mexico: Guaymas Basin | collected... | reverse complement strand
CATGAAGCTTTCTTAAAACCAATTCCATAGCTGCATATTTTTCCATAATTTTATCAAATTCTTCTTTTACAATCTCATCATTTGCTTGTGTTGCTATATCCCAATATTTTGATTGTGGAGTTCCACCAAACATATTATCTTCATCTTCAAATAATGCTTCCCATTTACTCATATTTTCTTCCTTATATATTATATTTTATTTATCTAATCTAACTCTAACTGATTCTTCATGAGCCGTTAGTCCCTCAGTATTTGCTAATAACGCACACTCTTGTCCAATCTCATTAATAGCTTTTTTTGAAAAACTAATAATTGAGCTTTTCTTCATAAAATTTTCAACTCCAAGAGGTGAATAAAATTTTGCAGTACTTCCTGTTGGCAAAGTATGGTTTGGTCCAGCTATATAATCCCCTATTGGTTCAGGTGTATTTTCACCTAAGAATATTGCTCCAGCATGTTTAATACTTGGTAATAATTCAAAAGGATTTTTGGTCATAACTTCAAGATGCTCTGGAGCAATTTCATTCATAAGATCTATCGCTTCATCCATATTTTTTGCGATAATAATAGCTCCTCTTTCATTTATAGACTTAGATGCTATTTCATTTCTACTTAGTGTTTTTAAATAATTTTCAACTTCTATACTTGTTTGATTTGCTATATTTTCATCAGTAGTTATCATAATAGAACTAGCCATCTCATCATGTTCTGCTTGAGAAAGTAAATCAATTGCTAGATATTTTGTATTTGCTGTTTCATCTGCTAAAATACCAATTTCACTAGGACCAGCAATCATATCGATATTTACTTCCCCAAATACAAGTTTTTTAGCTGTTGCTACGAAAATATTTCCAGGACCTGTTATCACATCAACTTTCTTTATACTTTGAGTACCATAAGCCATAACTGCAATTGCACTTGCCCCTCCAACTTTAAGTACAGTTTTAATACCACATAAATGACAAGCTGCAAGTAAGAGCTCATTTGGTTCATTATCTGGAGTTGGAGTACAAACTACAATTTCCTCAACTCCTGCAACAAGTGCTGGAATTGCGTTCATTAGAAGTGAACTTGGATATGCTGCTTTTCCACCAGGTATATAAAGTCCGGCTCTATCAACTGCAGTTACCTTTTGACCTAAAATCGTGCCATTGTCTTCAAAATCAATCCAAGATTTTGGTAATTGTTTTTTATGAAATACTTCAATTCTATCATAAGCTAAATGTAAAGATTTTTTTAACTCATCATCAATATTGTCATAAGCTTTTTTCATATCATCTACATCAATAAACATCTCATCAGAGTTTTTTGGTGTCCAATTATCAAATCTAGAAATATGTTCTTTAACAGCATCATCACCATTTTCTATAATCTCATCAATAATGCCATTTACTATTGCAGAAACTTTTTTTATATCTGTTTTTGCTCTATTTAGTATAGTTTGAAATTCAGCATCAAAATTATTTTGATTTGTATTAATTATTTTCATTTGTACCTTCTATAATATTATTTATAATTATATCTATATCTATATTTTCTACATCTACAACTACATTGGCAACCGCTTCATATTGTCTAACTCTTTGATTAAAAAGTTCTCTTGCTTTATCCAACTCTTTTAATAGAGGTCTTTTTTTAAATTTAGATTGTGCATTTGGTGAATTTTCAATCCTTTGAATAATACCTTCAAAAGATGATTTTAAATATACAACTTTTCCAATTTTTGATAAATTTTCCTGCTTGTAAAATCCACCACCTGTTGATATAATAGTGTCATTCACACTATTTTCAAGCCATATTGCACACTTCTTTTCCAAGTCCCTAAAATATGATTCACCATATTTTTTAAATATTTTTTTTATTTTTCTATTTTCCATAGATTCAATTAAGTCATCAGTATCTATAGCAAATTTATTAGTTGATTTAACTAAAGCACGAGCAATTGTACCTTTTCCTACACCCATAAAACCTATTAAAATTATATTGTTTTTCTTCATAACTTTGGATTATATCAAAAGAGCTTAATAAATTTGCTGAAACATTGTTTTATTGCTTCATTTTTATATATTTTTGACTATAATTTCCCTAAAAATTTTAAAGGTAAATTTAATGACATTTGTTCTTATACACACAATACATCTTTTTAGTGCATTTATATATGGTGGTTTTTTAATTATTGATAATCTTTTCTTAGTAAGAATTAAAGAATCATATAGTGATGAAGAGTATACAAAAATCAGAGAATCTTTTATGAAACATGTTAGAAAGGTTATACCACCAAGTCTTATTGTAGCAGTTGTAACTGGACTTTATATGCTTACTCAAGTATTTGGACCAATTAGCGAAGATGGATTAAGTACTTTTCAAATGATACTATCTTTAAAAGCATTTTTAGGAATTTGGTTAGGTCTTAGAGGTGGGTTACAAGTATATTTTAAAATACAGCCATTTGTATTTAAAAGCCATGTTTTACCATTTGCTTTTGTAGTTACTATAATATTTTTATCACAACTGATGTGGATTTAATTTTCTATCATATCTTTGAATCATAGTAATATTTCCTATAATTCCACCTTGATGGATATATAATATGGGAGTATCTTGACTGATTAAATCAGATTGAAGCAAGGTTTGCCAACCTATTGGATCATACAAAAGATCAAACTCTATATTAGTTTGATCTTTTAGCTCTTGCCATATCTCATAGTTTTGTTTATAAAGTTTTCCAAAATGAAATTTCTTTGGAGTTTTTAGTATTATTGGATGATTTTGTTTTTCAAGATTATTAAACTGTAATTTTAAATAATCCTCATCTGCTACACAAGCACAGGTATAAACTTTAAATGGTAGATATTTTTGCAAATAAAGTGCAGTAGTTCCTGTACCACTTGGTAAAAATATATTTATATTTTCAAACCTATTTTGCACTGCCCACTGTTTTATCTCCGAAGCTAAAATTTCTATACCAAAACTTGCTTCTTTTATAGCACCACCTTCATCTAGAAAAAGAGTTTTATCATCAATATTTTGTGGTGGTTTAGCTTCAATAATATTCATACCATTTTGCAAAGCATATTTATAGTTTCCATTTGGATTATCTTTTAGATAACTTGGTATATGATCTACATAATAATCAAATTTCCACCCTTTTAGTTTACACAATACTGAGAGTGAATACATAGCATTTGATTGATTTGATCCATAGCTTATCACTTTATTTATATTTGGAAATTCATTATGTAAAAAATAGTGAAATTTTCGTGCTTTATTACCTGAAAAGTCTTTATGAAGAAGATCATCCCTTTTAATAAAAAAAGAATAATTTTGAAAGGTTATTTTATTAATTGGGGAATGGTGCAGTTTCATACTGCACCATTATAATATATAAAAGATTAATTTAAAACTACAATTTAGGCAATTGCCGCTTTTACTTTTTTCTCTTTTGATTTTTGTATTATGTAAAGCAATGCATATAGACCCATACCAAGTGCATATGATACATACTCATGTGGTAAACTAAACCATTCTTGAATAATATTAGGTACTAATAACATTGGTACAATAGCTAAAAATGCCAATCGCTCTATAATATTTGCTTTTACATACATAAATCCTTGTGTTGCACTACTAAATGCAAACATACCTGCAACTGCCATTAAGAAAATCAATGCAATCTCTGCCGGGTTTGTAATCCATTGCCAAAGTGCAGGATTATCTGGATCAGCTGCATCAACACCTGCAATTAGTAATAACTTATTATTAAAGAAGAATGCAAAAGGTAAAATTGCAGTTCTAATATCATAAGCAAACCCCTGTAAACCTGTTTTTATGGGATCAGATTTAGCGATCCCTGCTGCGGCGTAAGCCGCAATCCCCACAGGCGGCGTATCATCGGCCAGAATACCAAAGTAAAATACAAATAAGTGAGCTGCAATAGTAGGAATTAAAAATCCACTATCAAATGCAAGACTAATAATAATTGGAGCTGTTAAACTCGCCATAATAATATAGTTTGCAGTTGTAGGAAGTCCCATACCTAAAATCAATGAGATTAAACCAGTAAGCATTAAAATAGCAATAATATACCCACCAGATAACTCTTCAATAACTTCAATTAAAACTTGTCCAATACCAGTAAGTGTTACAGATCCAACAACCATTCCAGCAACACCAGTAGCAATAGCAATAGGAACCATATTTTTAGCACCATTTACCATACCAATAGCGATATCTTCAAAACCTTCAATCCATACTCTAGCTGTTATTTTCTCTTTATTTAAAAATGCTGTAATTGGTTTTTGTAAAACCATAATAATCATCATAAATTGAATCGCACTAAGTGCTGCACTTTGAGCTGATTCTCGCAAAATTATCAGTGTATAAATAAGGAAGAAAATAGGAATAATATAGTGAATACCTTTTTTAAATATATCCCAAACTCTTTGAAGTTTACTTGGATCTTCCCCTTTTAAACCTAATTTTAAAGACTCTAAATGAACAATATAAAATAAAGCAAAATAAGAAACAAATGCAGGAATAAATGCCGCCATAACAACATCAGTATAAGCAAGACCCAAAAACTCTGCAATGATAAATGCTGCAGCTCCCATAATAGGAGGCATAAGCTGTCCATTGGTTGATGCAGCAACTTCAACTGCAGCTGCTTTATGAGGAGGAAATCCTAATCTTTTCATCAATGGAATTGTAAATGTTCCTGTTGTAACTGTATTTGCAATTGAAGATCCAGAGATAATCCCTGTAAGTCCAGATGCAGCAACTGCAGCTTTTGCTGGTCCACCTTGATATTTACCAAGTGCAGCATACGCCATACTAATAAAATAATCTCCAGCTCCAGCTCGCTCTAATAATGCACCAAACAGTACAAACAAAAATACAAATCCAGCTGATACCCCTAGTGGTACTCCAAAAATACCCTCTGTTGTAAGATACATCTGACCTGTAAGTTTTGTAATACTTGCACCTTTATGTGCAATAAGATCTGGCATATATGGACCAAAGTAATCATATATTAAAAATACTATTGCAATGATTGATAAAGCCATACCAAGAGCTCTTCTTGCAGCTTCAAGTAAAACTACAACAGTAATTACACCAATAATAACATCTCGTTGTAAATAAGCTCCAGGTCGCATAGATAACCCTGCATAATCATAATACACATACAAGGCACCAATTGCACCAACCAAAGCAAAGAAAAAGGCATGCCAAGGTATTTTATATTTTAATATATGTGATTTGTACATTGGAAACATCATAAAACACAAAATTAATGCAAAAGCTAAATGCACTGATCTTACAAAGGCACCATTCGTAGGAACAATTGCTACATATATTTGATATGCAGACCATAAAAAGGCTACAACTCCAATTAACCAAAATTCCCAATTGGTTTTATCAAACTGCCTTTGACCCTCAAGATCTGCAATCAGTTTCTCTTCATCTTGCATCTCCTCTTCAGAAGATGGAATTTGATCACGATTTGTTTCCAAATCATGCAATATTCGTTCATCTTCTTTACTTAAATCAACTTTATTACTCACTATCTCTCCTTAGTATAAAAATATGGATTTCAAAAAATAATATTAATATAACTTTTTTAAATCCATCGAAAAAAAAAGCTAAAGAGTTAAACTCTTTAGCTTTTTAGTTTAAAAACTAAATCTTATAAAAGACCTGCTTCTTTAAATGCTTTAATTGCACCTTTATGTTGTGGTACTGATAAACCATCTAATAATGATTTTTTAGTAATCGTTTTATATGCTGGGTGAAGTTTTTTAAATGCATCAAAGTTATCCAAAATAGCTTTTGTTACAACATATACTGCATTTTCATCAAGAGCTGTACTAGATACTAATACTGCTTTAACACCAATACTTGGTACATCTTTAGTTACACCTTTATAAAAAGTTCCAGAAATTGCACCTTTTGCATAGTATGGATATTTTTTAACTAATTTATCAATTGCTGGTCCTTCAATTGGAACGATACTGATTGGTAAAGAGTTTGAAGCATCTTTGATATTTGCAGTTGGATGTCCAAATACACCAAAGTAACCATCAATTTTTTTATCTTTTAACATATTTGGACCTTCAGTAGATTTAAGTTCACTTTGAAGTGCTAAATCACTACCTTTAATTCCAAATGCATCCATAACAATCTCAGTTGTCATTCTAGTTCCTGATCCAGGTACATCAATATTGATTTTTTTACCTTTCATATCAGTAAGCTTTTTGATTCCAGAATCAGCTCTTACAACAAATGCAAGTAATTCAGGATAAATAGCAATAACAGATCTTAAATTCTTTTGAGGCTTACCTTCAAATTTTCCTTGACCATGGTATGCTTGATATGCAGTATCACTTTGAGAAATACCGAAATCTAACTCACCAGCTTTAATAGTGTTTACATTGTAAACTGATCCACCTGTAGACTCAACAGAACATCTAATTCCTGTTTGTTTCTTAAGCTTATTTACCATTCTACACACAGCACCACCAGTTGGGTAATAAGTACCTGTAACTCCACCTGTACCTATTGTAATAAACTGAGCTCCCATCATTGGAATACTCATAGCACCTGCTAATGCAATACTAACTACTGTTTTTTTCATATATAATCTCCTATTTTGATTTGAATTAATTATAATAGGATAAATATTAAACGAAAATAAAATTAGTAATTATGTAACAAATATGTATGGAATTAGTTTTTCTATACACAATCCCATAGCAGTTGATTCATATCCATGTACCTCTTTTATATACTCTTTTGCAAATCCTTCTACCATAATGGCACCTGCTTTACCCATACATTCACCAGAATTTATATATTGATTTAGTTTTTTTTCATCAAATCTTTCAAATTGATATATTGTAGAAGATATATCTATAAGTTCAATATCTTTTGATTTGTAGATCATGCAAGTAATTATTTTTACTTCATTTCCACTTTGAAGTTCAAGCATCGCTCTTGCATCATCTTTATCTTTTGCTTTTCTAAGAAGTTGATTATTTGAAGTAACTACAGTATCAGCTACTAATAGTGGTATATCATATCCATATAGTTCTAAACACTCTTTATATTTTCCCAAAGTTGCTTCATATACAAAAGATTTTGGATTTTTTATAGTGATAGTTTCTTCATCAAATGAACCTCCACTTTGAATAAAATCTATATTAAATGATTTTAATATATTGGCTCTTGTAAGTGAATTTGAAGCTAATCTTATCAATTATAAACCTCTAAGAGTAATACCTATATAAAGTGCAATGATACCTAAAAATATATTTACTGGTATCATCCAAGATGCAATTGGAGCCAAATAAAATTTTGCAGTTTTAAAATCATCTTGATCAAAAGCTTTCTGTGCTTTTGATCTTTTTGAATAAATCACTGCAAAAATTGCAGCCATTGTCATCCATATTACCTCTTTAAATACAACTACATAATGAAATGATGTATTTTTAAAATCATATGCAAATATCATAATTATTGCGGTAATTAACAGTATAAATATAGATGGTATTACCATTTTAAAAAATCTTATTAAATATTCTAAAGTTCTACCTAATTTAATTTTAGGATCTTCAATTTTTGCCATAGAATAGTGCACTGCAAATCGTATAGCAATCATTCCCCCTACCCAAATAATTGCACTTATTACATGTAAAAATACTATAAGTGCAGGTGAAAAATGAAATATAGATATACTTAATTCTCTCAAGAAAGTTGTTCTTTTACGAAATTTATTGCAGCTTCTTTAGCTTGAGATACTTTTGATATATCTTTTCCACCAGCTTGAGCAAAGTCTGGACGACCTCCCCCTCCACCATTTACAATTGGAGCTATATTTTTAATCCAATCTCCAGCTTTGATTGAAGCATTTTTAACACCACTTACCATCATCACTTTATCACCTTTAATTTGTAATAAAAATATAGCAACTTTATCATTACCATTTTTTAGATCATCAGTAATCTTTTTAATATCACCATTGTCTACAATATCTACAATAACTTTAACATCTCCTATCATTGTTTCATCTAATGGTGACGTATTAGAATTTATTGCATCATTTAACTCAGTTTTTAAAGTTTTAATTTGATCTTTTAGTTTTGTGATACCCAAAACGACATCTTTATTTTTAAGTTCATCTTGAGCTTGTTGTACAGTTTTTATAAAAGATTTTACATATGCTATTGCACTAAGACCACAAACAGCTTCTATTCTTCTCACACCTGCACTTACACCACTCTCTTTAGTAATATAAAAACTACCTATTGCACTTGTATTTGGTACATGTGTTCCACCACAAAATTCTACACTTACATCACCAAATTTTACAACTCTTACAATATCACCATATTTTTCACCAAACATTGCAATTGCGCCACTTTTTTTAGCTTCTTCAATTGGTAACTCTTTAATATCACCATCAATTCCATGTGCTATCATAGAATTTACAAGATCTTGTACCTCATCAATTTGCTCTTGTGTCATTGCTTTTGCGTATGTAAAGTCAAATCTTAATCTTTTATCATCATTTAAAGACCCAGCTTGAGATACACCATCTCCTAATACCATTTTTAATGCGCTTTGAAGTAAATGGGTAGCACTATGATGTTTAGCAACTTCTTCTCTACTTACTACTACTGCTTCAACCTCTTCACCTACTTTTAAAGTAGATCCAACAACTTCTACCAAAGATAAATTCATACCAAAGAATTTTTTAGTATTTTTTATTATTGCGATATGTTCATCATCTTCTAATGCCCCAATATCACCTACTTGTCCACCAGATTCAGCATAAAATGGAGTTTTATCAAGCATAACCCAACCAGTAGTGTTATTATTTAAAATATCTACTTGATTATAATTTTCATCTAAAAGTGCAACAATTTTTGATCTATATAATGTATTTTCATATCCTACAAATTCATTAACACCAACTTTTTCTAAAATTTGTTTAAAATCACCCTCTTTTGAAGCATCTATATTAAATTTTTGAGAAGCTTTTGCTTGAGCTTTTTGATTATTCATTAATTGTTCAAAAGTTTCATTATCAACTTCTAAACCTTTTTCTCTAAGCATATCTTGTGTTAAGTCTAATGGAAAACCAAATGTATCATATAGTTTAAATGCAACTTCACCAGAAAATTTCTCTTTGGTATTTGGTAACTCTTCATTAAAAAGATTCATCCCTTTTTCAATAGTTTTGAAAAATCTCTCCTCTTCAAGAGTTATTTGTTCTTTTATGTAATCTTTTTGTTCTTCCAATTCACTATAATGTCCATTCATAGTATCTAATAATGTATCAACTAGATTTGCCATATATGCTTTTCTCATACCAAGTAAATAACCATGTCTTACAGCTCGTCTTAGTATTCTTCTTAATACATATTCTCTACCTTCAGATCCAAATCTAATACCTTGAGCCAACATAAATGAAACTGCTCTAATATGATCTGCAATAACTCTATAATGCCCTATTGTTTCAGCTGTAGCTTTCTGATTGCAAATTTGTTCCATTTTTTCAATAATAGGTTTAAATGTAGAAGAATCAAAATTATTTAAAACTCCCTCTTTAATAGCAATTACTCTTTCCAGTCCCATACCTGTATCTATACTTGGTTTTGGTAAAGGATTTAAGTTTCCATTTTTATCTCTATCATATTGCATAAATACAAGATTCCAAATCTCTAAAAATCTATCTCCTTCTCCACCCATTTTATCTTCAGGGCTATTAAAATGTTCTTCCCCTTGATCATAAAATATTTCACTACAAGGTCCACAAGCTCCTGTATCACCCATAGACCAAAAGTTGTCTTTATCTCCAAATCTTAATATTCTATCTTCACTAATATGCTCTTTCCAAAGCTCATATGCTTCATCATCACTATCATGAACTGTTACCCACAGTTTTTCAATAGGTAAATCTAAATTTACTGTAATAAACTCCCATGCATATGCAATAGCATCTTTCTTAAAATAATCACCAAAAGAAAAATTTCCTAACATCTCAAATAAGGTATGATGTCGTGCAGTGTACCCTACATTTTCAAGGTCATTATGTTTCCCACCTGCTCTTATACAAAGCTGGCAACTTGTAGCTCTTGGATTTTTGGGAGCTGGTACTGCACCTGTAAAAATATCTTTGAATTGAACCATACCAGCATTTGTAAACAACAATGTTGCATCATCTGGCACTAAAGGCATACTACTTATAACTGCGTGATCTTTACTTTTAAAAAAATCTAAAAATTCTTGTCTTATATTCATTGTTTTATTCCAATATTAATTAGTTGAGGAATTTTATCTAATATCAAATTAAAAAATAAGTAAGTAGAACTAAAATTAGTTTAAAGATAATAAGTGTAGAATGTTGTTACAAAAAAATTTAAGGAAAAAATATGGGAAAATATATAGAATTAACAAGTGAAAATTTTGATGCTACAGTAAACGAAGGTGTTTCTTTAGTTGACTTTTGGGCTCCTTGGTGTGGTCCTTGTAGAATGATTGCTCCAGTAATTGAAGAATTAGCTGAAGACTTTGATGGTAAAGCTAATATTTGTAAAGTAAATACAGATGAACAACAAGAACTTGCAGTTAAATTTGGAGTAAGATCAATTCCAACTATTATTTTTATCAAAAATGGTGAAAAAGTTGATGAAATGATTGGTGCAGCTTCAAAAGCTCAATTTGCTGATAAATTAAACGCACTTATTTAATCTAACATACTTTGAACTTGATTTTCCAAGTTCAAGGTTATTAAACTTCTTAAATCTATTTTAGTTTTAATACTAATTATCTACTTAAACTATACTACAAGAAAAAAACTGTATCATTACAACTCAAAAATTTAAATATATAATAGTTTTAAACTATATAAAATAAAAGGAAATTTTGATGTTGGATTTAGCAATAATTGGCGGAGGGCCTGCTGGACTTACAGCCGGACTATATGCTACTCGTGGTGGACTTAAAGATGTTACAATGTTTGAAAAAGGATTTCCTGGTGGACAAATTACTCAAAGTAGTGAAATAGAAAACTATCCTGGACAAAGTGAAGTTGTTACAGGGATGGATCTTATGATGAATTGGCCAGAACAATGTCAAAGATTTGGTCTAAAACATGAAATGACTGAAGTAACAAATATCTCAAAAAATAACAATATTTTTAATCTTACATTTATTGATGGATCAATACAACAAGCAAAATCTGTACTAATAGCAACGGGATCTGTTCCCAAAAAAGCTGGTGTTAAAGGCGAAGATAAATACTTTGGTAAGGGTGTTAGTACTTGTGCTACATGTGATGGTTTCTTTTATAAAGATAAAGAGGTTGTAGTTCTTGGTGGTGGAGATGCAGCAATTGAAGAAGCTGTATATTTGGCAAAAATTTGTTCTAAAGTATATGTAGTACATAGAAGAGATACATTTAGAGCTGCTCCAAATACAATTGAGCATATGGAAAAATGTGATAATATTGAGCTAGTTTTAGATTCAACAGTACAAGAGATAATTGGCGATGATAGTGGAGTTACAGGAATTATTGTAGAAAATAAAAATACAAAAGAGACTAGACAAATAGATGTACCAGGTGTTTTTGTATTTGTTGGAAGAGATGTATTAAATGAAACACTAAAACAAGAAGATGGATCATTTTTATGTGATATGAATGATTGGGGGGAAGTGATTGTTGATTTATCTATGAGAACTTCCGTTCCTGGATTATTCGCTGCAGGTGATATTAGAATAGAAGCACCTAAACAAGTAGTATGTGCTGCAGGTGATGGCGCAACTGCTGCACTACAAGCAATTAGCTATGTTGATAGCTTAGCATAAGGATAGATATATGTTAAAAGTAGGAATTTTAGGAAGTACAGGTAGAGTTGGATCATTACTTATAGATGATTTACAAAGTGATGAGCAAACAAGTATTGGATCAGTTCATGTATTTGATGAATTAAAAAAGCCATTACCCAAAGATACGGTTGTTACAAATGATATGGAAACACTACTTAATAATTGTGATGTTGCTATTGATTTTTCTGCACCAGCTGCAACAGAACAACTTCTTGAGCAAACTATAAAAGGTGGTTCAACTCCACTTGTTATTGCAACAACTGGATTTTCTAAACATCAACAAAATTTACTACTTGAAGCTAGTAAAAAAGTTCCTGTGTTATATGCTACAAATATGAGTTTAGGAGTTGCAGTATTAAACAAACTTGTTGCTCTTGCTTCTAAGACTTTAGCTGAATTTGATTGTGAAATTGTAGAACAGCACCATAGACATAAAGTTGATTCTCCAAGTGGAACAGCTTTAACTTTAGCTGAGCACGCGGCACATGCTAGAGATCTTGACCTTGATAAAGTTAGAATTAGTGGACGAGATGGAATAATTGGAGCTAGAACTAAAGATGAAATTGCAGTAATGAGTTTAAGAGGTGGAGATATTGTTGGTCGTCACACTGCTGGATTTTATAATGATGGTGAATTTATAGAACTTAATCATACTGCAACAGCTAGAAATACATTTAGTCGAGGTGCAATCAAAGCTGCGAAATGGTTGGTAAATCAAGAACCTGGATTATACTCAATCAATGATTGTTTAGGTTTATAATATGTGTGCGATAGTTGGAATATTTGGAAATGAAGATGCTTCAAAATTAGCAAGTGCAGCATTGTTTGCTATGCAACATAGAGGTCATGAAGCTACAGGAATTAGTAGTGGTGGATCTGATGATAAAAAAATATATACTGTAAAAAATAGAGGCTTTGTAAGAGATGTTTTTGATGAAAAAGCCTTTTCTATTCTAAAAGGTGATATGGCAATAGGTCATAATAGATATTCAACAGCAGGTAGTGATTCTGTATTTGATGCTCAACCTATTCAAGCAAAATATAAACTTGGTGAAATATCTATAGTTCATAATGGAAATCTAATAAATAAAAATGAAGTTAGACAAAGACTAATAGATGAAGGAAGTATCTTTCAAACAGGAATGGATACAGAAAATCTGATTCACCTTATTGCAAAATCTAGCCAAGATAAACTAAGAGATAGAATTACAAAATCACTTACAAAAGTTAAAGGTGCTTATAATTTTATTATTCAAAGTAGATCTAAACTTTTTGTAGTAAGAGATCCTCATGGAATTAGACCACTTAGTATTGGTAAACTAAGATCTGGTGGTTGGATTATTGCTAGTGAAACATGTTGTTTTGATTTAGTTGATGCTGTATTTGTAAGAGATGTAAAACCTGGAGAGATGCTAATATTCTCTAAAGATTACGATGAACCAGAATCTATTATGCTTGATGATACAAAAGAGTTTAGACCTTGTGCATTTGAATATATATATTTTGCTAGACCTGATAGTGATATAGATGGTAAAAATGTATATCAAACAAGAGAAAATATGGGTAAAGTTTTAGCAAAAAACGATAAAAAATTACTTAATGCTGATATGGTTATACCAGTTCCAGACAGTGGTGTTCCATCTGCCCTTGGATATTCAAAAGAAAGTGGAATACCATTTGAACTTGGAATAATTAGAAATCATTATGTAGGTAGAACTTTTATTGAACCAACTCAAGCTATGAGAAATATGAAAGTTAAGATGAAACTATCTCCTATGAGATCACTTATTGAAGGTAAAAAGCTCGTAGTTATTGATGATTCTATTGTAAGAGGTACAACAAGTAAAAGAATAGTAAGAATGTTAAAAGATGCAGGTGCAGCTGAAGTTCATTTTAGAGTAGCAAGTCCTATGATTCAACATCCATGTTTTTATGGTATTGATACTCCTACAAAAGAGGAATTAATAAATGCAATGAAAACAAAAGATGAAGTTCAAGAATATATTGAAGCTGATTCATTAGAATATTTATCAATAAAAGATTTAAAAGATGCATTAGGACACGATAGAAACTATTCTATGGTAAGTTTTGATGGCGATTATTTCGTAGTATAAAAGAAAGTATATATTTGAAACAAGTTAACACTATAGGTAGATATTTTAAAAATAAATTTGGTCAAAAAGTATATAAAGTTCCAGTTAGTATTAGTGGTTTTACTTGTCCAAATATTGATGGAACTGTAGCAAAAGGTGGCTGTACATTTTGTGAAAATGAATCTTTTTCACCAAATCTAACTGATAAATCAAAATTTAAACTAAATTCAAGAAGTACTTCAAATCCATATTTACAAACACAACTTAAACAAATGAAGATACAATTTGATACAACTGCACAAATTTTACATAATAAATTTGGTGCAAATAAATTTATTGTATATTTTCAATCTTTTACAAATACGTATGCACCATTAGATACACTGAAATATCTTTATGAAGAAGCATTAACATTTGATAATGTAGTAGGACTTAGTATAGGTACAAGAACAGATTGTATCACTCATGAAATTTTAGATTATTTAGTAGATATTCAAAATCGACCAATTCCAAATATTCCTACTATGAACTATGAAGTTTGGGTAGAATATGGAATACAGTCTTTTTATGATGAAACATTATTAAAAATCAATCGTGGACATGATGCTCAAAATATGATTGATTGGATTACTATTACCAAGAATAAAGGTCTTTTAGTATGTGGTCATCTAATTTATGGGTTACCTGATGAAACTCAAGATATGATGCTAAATAGTCATAAAAAGACTATTGAACTTGGAGTTGATTCAATAAAATATCACCCTTTATATGTAGTAAAAAATACACTTCTTACAAAACAATACACTGATGGTAAATTTACACCAATTAGTGAAGAACTATATATAGATACAGTTGTAAAATCTATTTTAGAACTTCCACAAAATATAACTATACAAAGAATAACTGCAGGAATTGATGATAAATCACTTTTATCACCTGATTGGTGTAGAAATAAACATCAACAAATGTTTAAATTAAAAGTGCAATTAAAACTTCATAACTTGTGTTATTAACACACATTTACACAAATAATTTACATTTACCTTAAAACTTGACCTTAGTTATTAATGTTTAAGAATAAAAGATATATAATACGTAGATTTTATTTCAAAATAAGGAACAAGAATGTCTAACGATACAAACAGACGAGATTTTCTAGGAATGTCATTTGCAGCAGTAGCAGCAGTGGGTGGTGCAGCTTCATTAATCGGTATGAAGCAAGCATGGGATCCACTTCCAAGCGTACTAGCGGCAGGATCAACTGTTGTTGATCTTAAAAATGCAGAACCTGGAAAACCAAGTATGGCAACGTGGAGAGGTAAACCAATTTTTATCTTAAAGAAAACAGCTGATATGCCAAAAGATGGTAGAGATTTAGTAATTGGATCAGATCACTTTACTTTAGTAATTGGTTTATGTACACACTTAGGATGTATTCCAGCATGGAAAAAAACTAAATGGAAGTGTGCATGTCACGGTGGAGAATTTGATTCTAGTGGTAGAAATATTTTTGGACCACCACCAAGACCATTTGATATACCACCATTTAAAGTTGATGGTACAGTAGTTACTTTAGGTGCTGAAACTGGACCTGAATATGCAAAAATGATGAAAGCGTAAGGGGGAAGCACAATGGCAAAAATTAATGAAAGTCTTTTTAGTGCTGAAGGTCTTGATAAAAGGTTAAATCTTACACAATTCAATAAAGTTATGATGACTGAATATTGGATCCCAAAAGATATTAACTTTTTATGGGCTATGGGTGTAGTTTTAGCAAGTACATTTATGATCTTAATCGTAAGTGGTATTTTCTTAATGATGTATTACAAGCCTGATACTGCACTTGCATTTGATAGTGTAAACTATACAATTATGCAAGAAGTTGGTTTTGGTTGGTTATTTAGACATATGCATGGTGTTGCAGCTTCAGTTGTATTCTTAATCATATATATTCATATGTTTACTGGTCTTTACTATGGTTCTTACAAAAAAGGTAGAGAGATGATTTGGATCTCTGGTATGCTTTTATTTGTAACATTTTCTGCAGCTGGTTTCTCTGGATATATGCTTCCATGGGGACAAATGTCTTACTGGGCAGCAGCCGTTATTACTAACCTATTCTCTGGTGGATCACTTCATGCTGATTTCTTAGTTGAGTGGATTAGAGGTGGTTATTCTGTTGGAGATGCTACATTAACTAGATTCTTTATGTTACATGTATTCTTAATGCCAATTATTATTCTTGGTATTATTGTACTTCACTTTTATACACTAAGAATTCCTCATGTTAATAATCAAGAATCAGATGATATTGATTTTGATGCTGAAGCTGAAAAATATTTAGCTGGAAACAAAAAAGAATCTAAAGTAATTCCTTTTTGGCCTGTATTCTTATCAAAAGATTTTGCTATTTTAGGAGCATTTTTAATATTCTACTTCTACTTAGTATTCTTTAATTATGAATTTGCAATGGATCCAGTGAACTTTGATCCTGCTGACCCAATGGTAACTCCAGCTCATATTTATCCTGAGTGGTATTTCTTATGGTCTTATGAAGTTCTTAGAGGTTTCTTCTTTGATATTGCTGGTATGAGTGCTATGGATATTGGTCTTATTGCGTTTGCATTTGCACAAGTTATCTTTATGATCGTACCATTTATTGATAGAGATCCAGATATTTTACCTGCATTTAAACGACCAAGATTTAATATTTGGTTCTGGGTACTTATGTTTGACTTAGTTGTTCTTTCTGTTTATGGTAAATTACCACCAACAGGTATGAATGCATGGATTGGATTCTTTGCAACTCTAACATTCTTAGGATTATTTGCAATTTTTCCATTTATTACGAAAGCAGATGCTAAAGCAAGGGGTGCACTATGAGAGAATTTAAAATATTAGGTGTATTAGTATTTTTTACTGCCTTATTATATATAGGAGTTGAACCATTTGCACATTCTCAAATGCATGCACATGTTGAAGCACCTGAATATGATTTTAAAGATGCTGATGGTGTAGATAAAGCACTAGTTGGTAATGCACAAAATGGTGCAGCATTAGTACAAGCAAATTGTATTGCATGTCACTCTATTACTAAAGCAGGTTTTGCTCCAATGATGGATGATGCAACTAGTGCAGCATCATATGGTGTTGTTCCACCAGATTTAAGTACTGCTGGAACTATGTATGATCCACATTTCTTAGCTGCATTTATTAAAAATCCAGCTAAGGCTACTAAAACAGAGCATAAATTTGAAGATGGTGCAGTTCACCCAATGCCTTCATATGATTGGATGAAACCACAAGAGATTGCAGATATGGTTGCATATTTAAAATCTATTGCTCCAAAAACTATGACAAACAAAGAAGTATTTAATGATGCTTGTAATAGATGTCACTCTATGAAATATGATGGTATGAAAATTATTACTGATGGACCAAATGGTGTAAGAAAAGAAGGTGTTAAAGCACGTTCAGATGTTTCTAAATACATGGGTAAAACTCCACCAGATTTATCACAATATATTAGAAGTAGAAGTGAATCTTATTTACATGAATTTATTAATGATCCTCAAAAACATCTTGCTGGAACAGCTATGCCAAGAGTTGGTTTAACTGAAAAAGCAGAGAATCAAGTTATTAAATATATGGAAGAGATCGGTGAAGTTAAAAAACCAGAAAGAGAAGCATTAGCTCCTAAGTTTTTAGCTTACTTACTAATCTTTACAATCTTTGCATTCTTATGGAAAGCAAAAATTTGGAGAGAAGTTCACTAAGAACTTTCTCCTAAATTAAAAAAGGGTAGAGTTTACGCTCTACCCTTTTTTTATCTTTTTAAAAATTTTATAATAATATTTTAGAAGAGATACCTAAAACTGCAGTTTGACTTTTTAAAATATTAGAGGTATTAAATCCAATCACTTTATTTTGATCAAATTTTTCTCTTTCTATTTCACAAAATCCACCTTCTGGACCCACAATAACTGTATTTATATCATCTATGCTATAGTTTTCTACTGTATTTAAACTAAAATCTATAAAATAGCTATTTTTATTTTTACTAATAAATTTATCTATTGATTCACATATATCTAATTTAAGTAGTGTAGATCTTCCACATTGTTGAGATGAGTTTATAAGTATAGTATTTAATCGATCAAGATTTGGTTTAAAAGATTTTTGTGAAAATTCACAATATATAAAAGTAATTTTATCTACTCCTAGCTCATTTAAAGAGTTTAATGTTTTCTCTACAGTTTTAGGATCAACAATACACCAACCTATATGCAAAGAATGTTGATGTTTAACTATCTTTTTTTCACTATAAATTAATTTTAAAGAAGCTTTTCTTCTATCAATTAACTCTATTTTATAATGATATAACATATCATCAACTAAATTCCTAAATTTTAAAATATCATTTGAAGATTTTCGTCTTACTTTAAATATATATTTATATAATTCTCCATCTATAATTAACTGATTAATTGATGCATCTTTATGATATAAATATTGCATTTAAAATATCTTTGCAATAATATATACAAAAATTAAAGCACTAAGTTCAATAATATATATTTTTCGTGCAAATAATTTAAAATCATATTGAGATTGAATATCATCAGAAGTGATAATACGCATTTTTTTATATCTTTTTATCTCCAATACCATAATAAATATTGTAGCTATAATCATGAGTATCACTGTGTAACTCATATCATGAACATATGCTGATACTATAGCACCTGTGTAAGCAACTGTTGCATTTATTCCATGAAATAAAGGGGTCATAAATCTTAACTTCTTTGCCAATGATATAAAATCACTTGAAAAATATACATTTACTAAATTAAAAATTATAATTAAAACCAAACAATAAATCATATATATATGTGTTACAACTGCACTGCTCATTAGTTCCATAAATAGCCTTGTTAGAAATTTTTTGGTATTATATCAAAACAATTATAATATTAGGAATTAATATGGCTATTAGTATATATGATGCACTTGAACTTATTCAAAAGAATACAAAAAAAATTGGTTTTGAAATTATTCCATTAGAAAATTCTTTAAAAAGAGTATGTGCAAAGGATATATTTGCAACACATTCACTTCCCCGATTTAACAACTCTGCAATGGATGGATATGGTGTTAAAATAGAAGATAGATCAAGAAATGTTAAAGTTATAAATACAATTATGGCTGGTGATAAAATTGAGCCTCTTATTAATACGGGTGAATGTATAAAAATTATGACGGGAGCTAGAGTTCCAAATAGTGTAGAAGCTATAATTCCTAAAGAAGATATTATACAAAATGAAGATGGTACTATTTCTTTACCATCAAATATAAAACAAAACAATCATATTAGATTTATTGGTGAAGATATAAAAAGTGGTCAAATTATACTGGGTGTTGGACAAGAGATAAATTTTGCATCTATTACAGCCTTAGCTTCACAAGGAATTACACATATAAAAGTTTATAAAAAACCTAAAGTAATAGTTTTTGCAAGTGGGGAAGAACTTAAATTACATTATGAAAAAGTTGAAGATTATCAAATATACAATTCTAATACTCCAACACTAATAGCAAGAACTCAAGAATTAGGTTGTGATACAACTTTTATAGGTGTTGCAAATGATACACTTGATTCAATTCAAGAACATATACAAAACTCTTTAGATGCTGATTTAATAGTTACAAGTGGAGGAGTTAGTGTTGGTGATGCAGATTTTACAAAAGAAGCATTTTCTAATCTAAATATGCAAACTATTTTTGATGGAATTGCAATAAAACCAGGTAAACCAACTGTATTTGGAAAAATAAATAATACATATATTTTAAATCTTCCAGGAAATCCACTTGCATCAGCGCTTATATTTGAACTATTTGGAAAAATCTTAATTCAAAATTTAAATGGTTCTAAAAATATATATCATAATACAATAAAAGCAAAAATAAATGATGATTTTAAAAATAAAAAAGGAAGACCTACTTTAATACCAGGTAATTTTGATGGTGAATATTTTACTCCCTCTCAAAAAAGAAGTCCAGGTATGGTTAATGTTTTAAATCATTGTAATAGTTTAATACTGTTAAATGAAGATGTAGAGTTTTTAGCAAAAGATTCATCTGTAAATATACTACCAATAAATTGGAAATTTTTCACAAATATTAATAAAGGATTTGAAACAAAATGTTAAGTGTATGTATTTTAAGTGGAGGTATGGATTCAACTCTAGCTTCATATATGGCAAAAAACAATGGAGAAGAAATAATTGCCGTTCATTTTAACTATGGACAAAGAACTCAGCAAAAAGAGCTTGAAGCATTTAGAAATATCTGCAAAGAATTAAATGTAAAAAATTCCTATGAGATTGATATCCCATTTTTCACACAAATTGGAGCTTCTGCTTTAACTGATAATAGTATTGATGTACCTACAAGTGGTGTAAAACCTGGTGTTCCAATTACTTATGTGCCTTTTCGAAATGGTATTTTTATAAGTATAGCAACTGCAATAGCCGAAAAAGAAGGAGCTACTTCACTTTATATTGGTGTTGTTCAAGAAGATAGTAGTGGTTATCCAGATTGTAGTGATAGTTTTATAAACAAGATGGAACAAAGTATTAATGAAGGTACAAAAAAAGAGACAAAATTAAAAATAATTACACCATTAGTTCATATGAGTAAAAAGCAGATAGTTCAAAAAGCTATAGAGTTAGATGTACCACTTCATCTTACTTGGAGTTGCTATAAAAATAGTGATAAAGCGTGTGGAGTTTGTGATAGTTGTAGATTAAGACTAAATGGATTTAAACAATCAGGTCATAAAGACCCGATTTTATATCAAAATAGTAATTAATGAGAGGCTACCATATCTTCTGGTAGTCTAATTTTAGTTGGTATATTTACCATATGTTTAGAGTGAGTTTCTAAATAATTCCAAAATTGTTGTTTCGCTTCATCACTAACATCTTGTTTTTCAATTACTTCTTGGAAACATCCAAGCCATTCTATTCTTGCTTTATCAGGGATTGAAAATGGTTCATGCATTTTTACTTGATCAACATGACCCATCATTTTAGAATAATCTTTTGGTCCACCAGAAATTTCAATAAAATATTTTGTATTATGCTCTATAACTTTTCTAAGACCTTCTTCATCTTGAGGGAAAAAATTTGCAATATCACTTTCTATTAATACATGATAAAAATCATCCATCATAGCTCTAAACCCTTCAATACTAAGTTCTTCTAAATATTTTGTTGGTCTTTCAAACTCAGGCCTTTCTCCAAATTGTGTTTTTGTTATTGTATAATCTACCATTATAATAATTATCCTTTTTTAATTTTTTCACATTGTATCTAAAATCTCTTTATAAGCAAAATTCTATTAAACTTCACCTATTATAAATGGAGATAAAATAGCATGAGATGGGAAATATCTAAACAGTTTGATTTTTGTTATGGACATAGAGTTTGGTCTCAAACATTAAATAAAGATTTAGCACTTGATGAATGTCTTATGTGTCGCCATTTACACGGTCATCAAGGTACCGTCCTAGTTTATCTACAAAGTGAAATTTTACAAGATGGAATGGTTACTGATTTTAAACATTTAAATTGGTTTAAACAATTTTTAGATGATACACTTGATCATAAATTTATTATTGATATTAATGACCCTCTTTTTAATACTATGTTACCACACTACAGTGATAAGTCAAATTTAATATCTATGCCACAAAACTATCAAATACCTAATATAAATATTATAAAAGATGAACCAACTCATATACATGAATTATATTCTGGTTATATTATAGTAGATTTTGTACCTACAAGTGAAAATATCTCTGCTTGGCTTTTAAAAATTGTACAAAATAAAATGAATCCTCTAGGTATAGAAGTATCAAAAATAGAATATTTTGAAACACCAAAAAGCAAAAGCACAGTATATGCTTGAAGTAAATGAGATCTTTGGTCCAACTATTCAAGGTGAAGGTCAAAGAGTAGGAAACCCATCTGTTTTTATAAGATTTGGGAAATGTAATCTTAGATGTCCTGGATTTAATGTAGAATATGAAACACCAAGTGGAGTTAAAAAGTGTAGTTGTGATAGTTTTCATGCAGTTGATATTGCTTTTAGAGATCAATGGTATCAATTTTCCAACTCAAAACAACTAATAGATGAAGTTGATAAATATATCCCTGATTATAAAGTTGATATTGTTATAACTGGTGGTGAACCTCTTATATATTGGAATAATCAAGAATTTCAAAAGTTTCTAGAACATTATAGCAATCAAGGTTATCATATAACTATAGAAACAAATGCTTCACTACCTATAAGTATTTCTAAAACTTACCAAAAAAAAATATTATATTCTATGAGTGTAAAACTTAGTAATAGTGGAGAAAAGATTGAAAAAAGACTTAACTACCCCACTTTAAATCATATTATTAATAATAGTGAAGAAAATTATCTAAAATTTGTAATAAATAAAGATTTTTTATCTAAAGCACAAAATGAAATCGATACAATTTTAACTAATATTCCAAAAACTAATATTTATCTTATGCCAATGGGTGATACTAGTGCTGATATTGATCAAAATGCTTTAAGCGTAATAAATATGGCACTTGAAAATGGATATAAATATAGTGATAGATTACATATAAGAGTATGGAATAATAAAAGAGGCGTATAATTTAATAAAGGAGAATTATGAAATTTACAGGAAATAATGTACTAATTACTGGTGCAAGTAGAGGAATAGGAGCACAAATTGCTCTTACATTGGCATCATTTGGACTAAAAGTTTGGATAAATTATAGAAATGGTGCAGCCCAAGCAGATGCAATTAAAGAACAAATTGAAGCTGCAGGTGGAACTGCTGCAGTTATTAAAGCAGATGTATCAAATGAACAAGAGTTTGTTGATGCAATTAAAACGATAGTTGCAGCTGATGGAGCATTGAGTTATTTAGTTAATAATGCTGGTATTACAAATGATAAACTTGCTATTAGAATGAGTATGGATGATTTTGATTCAGTCATAAATGCAAATTTAAGATCTGCTTTTATTGGATGTAGAGAAGCTTTAAAAACTATGAGTAAAAAAAGATTTGGTGCAGTTGTAAATATCTCTTCAATAGTTGCAGAAATGGGAAATCCAGGTCAAACAAACTATAGTGCTAGCAAAGGTGGACTTAATGCTATGACCAAATCATTTGCCAAAGAAGGAAGTGCAAGAGCAATTAGATTTAATGCAATTACTCCTGGATTTATAGCAACAGATATGACAGATGAGCTAAAAGATGAGATCAAAGATGAATATACTAGAAATATTCCATTGAAAAGATTTGGTACACCACAAGAGGTTGCTAATAGTGTAGCATTTTTGTTAAGTGACTATTCTAGTTACATAACTGGTGAAATATTAAAAGTTAATGGTGGACTTTACGTCTAAAAAAGAAAAAATTTAAATATATTTTGTTATAATTGTAGCAATTTATTAAAAAGGATTAAAATATGGCATTATTAGATGATGTAAAAGAAGTAGTAGTAGAGCAATTAGATTGTGATGCAGCTGAAGTTAAAGAAGATTCAAAATTTATCGAAGATTTAGGTGCAGATTCACTTGACGTTGTAGAATTAGTTATGGCTTTGGAAGAAAAATTTGATATTGAAATTCCAGATGAAGATGCTGAGTCTATTTTAACAGTTGCTGACGCATTAAAATATATCGAAGATAACGCGTAATTTAAATTAATATAAAAAAGGTGCTTATACACCTTTTTTATAGTATAAAGTTATTGAACAATAGTTTTATACTATAAAAAATATGGAGAAAAGATACAGATGCAAAGAGTAGTAGTAACAGGAATGGGAATGATTAATTCATTAGGACATAATGTTGAAGAATCATTTAATGCAATTACACAAGGTGAATGTGGAATAGATACAATTACACTATTTGATCCTGAAAGATTTTCAGCACAAATAGCTGGAGAAGTTAAAAACTTTGATTCTTCTGCAATTCTAGGTAAAAAAGAAGCAAAAAAAGCTGATAGATTTATTCAACTTGGTATTCATGCAGCGCAAGAAGCTATGATTGATGCTGGATTAGTAACTGACAATAAAGTTGATGATTCTATTGCAGATGAATTTGGAATTGTATCTGCTTCAGGAATTGGTGGATTACCAAATATAGAAAAAAATTCTATGATTTGTGGATCAAGAGGTCCTAGTAAGATATCTCCGTTTTTCATCCCATCATCTTTAGTAAATATGCTTGGTGGTTTTGTATCAATTCAACATAATTTAAAAGGTCCAAATATCTCTGTAGTAACTGCATGTGCAGCTGGTACACACTCTATTGGTGAGGCCTATAAAACTATTGTTTTAGGTGGAGCTACAAAAATGTTAGCTGTTGGTGCTGAATCTGCTGTATGTGGTGCAGGTGTTGGTGGATTTGCAGCAATGAAAGCACTAAGTACTAGGAATGATGATCCAAAAACTGCTTCAAGACCATTTGATAAAAACAGAGATGGATTTATTATGGGAGAAGGTTCAGGTGCTTTAGTACTGGAAACTTTAGAATCTGCACAAGCTAGAGGTGCAAAAATATATGCAGAACTTATAGGTTTTGGAGAAAGTGGTGATGCAAATCATATTACTACTCCAACGCAAGATGGACCTTTAAGAGCTATGAAAGCTGCATATAATATGGCTAAGAAAAATAATGGTGGCGAATTAAAAATTGATTATGTAAATGCTCATGGTACGAGTACTCCTGTTAATGATAAAAATGAAACTGCTGCATTAAAAGAGTTATTTGGTGGAAAAGAAAACTGTCCTCCTGTAACATCAACAAAAGGTCAAATTGGACATTGTTTAGGAGCTGCAGGTGCTATTGAAGCTATTATTTCAATTACTGCTATGAATAAAGGTATTATTCCTCCAACAATTAACCAAATTGAAGCAGATGAAAATTGTGATTTAGATTATGTACCAAATAAAGCTAGAGAAGCAAAAATCGATGTAGTTATGAGTAACTCATTTGGTTTTGGTGGAACAAATGGTGTTGTAATTTTCAAAAAATATAACGATTAATATATATAAATATAAAGGACTATTTTGGCTACCTATTTAGATTTTGAAGAGAATATTAAAAAAATTGAAGAAGAGATAATTCAAGCGAAAACTTTTGCAGATGAATTAAAGTTAGATGGTTTACAAAAAAAACTAGATCAGGAAGTTGAAAAAACATTTAGTAATTTATCAGATTTCCAAAAACTTCAACTTGCGCGTCACCAAGATAGACCATATGCACTTGATTATATTAGAGCTTTATTAACAGATGCATACGAAATTCATGGTGACAGACATCTAACTGATGATATGGCAATAGTTTGTTACCTTGGTTATATAGGTGATGAAAAAGTTATGGTTATTGGTGAACAAAAAGGTAGAGGTACTAAAAATAAATTAAAAAGAAATTTTGGTATGCCAAATCCTGAAGGATATAGAAAAGCACTAAGAGCTGCTAAAATGGCTGAAAAATTCAATATCCCTATTCTTATGCTTGTGGACACTCCGGGTGCATATCCAGGTATTGGAGCAGAAGAAAGATCTCAAAGTGAAGCGATTGCACGAAATCTTTTTGAATTAAGTGATCTTGATACTATTACTATCTCTGTAGTAATTGGTGAAGGTGGAAGTGGAGGAGCTTTAGCTATTGGAGTTGCTGATAGATTAGCAATGATGAGATACTCTATTTTTTCTGTAATTTCACCTGAGGGTTGTGCGGCTATTTTATGGAATGATCCTACAATGGTACAAGCTGCTGCAAATGAACTAAAAGTAACACCAAATGCATTAAAAGAGATGAAACTAATTGATGATATTATTGATGAACCATTAATTGGAGCACATAGACAAAAACAAGAAGCTTTTAGAGCTATGGGAGATTACTTTTTAGATACAGTTCAAAAATTAAGAGCATTATCAAAAGAGGAAAGATTAGAGCAAAGATACGCAAAACTTATGGCTTTGGGTGCATTTGATTCACATAAATAATTATGCAAACAAATATTAATACCTTTATAGGTTTTAATAACAAATTTAAAAAATCAAAAGCTGTTCTTTTTGGAGCACCTTTTGATGGAACAACCTCATTTAAACCAGGTGCAAGATTTGCACCAAATGCAATGCGTGAAGATTCTTGGGCATTGGAAAGCTACTCCCCTTATATAAATAAAGATCTTGAAGATATAAAACTTTGTGATATTGGTGATATAGAATTTCCTTTTGGAAATAAAGCAAAATCTCTTCGTATGATTGAAAGATTAACAACTAGAATAATAGATCAAAATAAAATACCAATTATGCTAGGTGGAGAACATCTTGTAAGTTTAGCAACTATAAATTCTTTATATAAAAAATATAAAGATTTACATATATTACATTTCGATGCACATACAGATTTAAGACAAGAGTATCTGGAAGAGAAATTAAGTCATGCTACGGTTATAAGAAGAGTATGGGATATAGTAGGTGATGATAAAATATATCAATTTTGTATAAGATCAGGCCTTAAAGAAGAATTCACTTGGGCAAAGAAACATACACATCTAGAGAAGTTTACATACAAAACTTTAAAACCAACAATTAAAAAATTAAAAAATAAACCTGTATATATCACTATAGATTTAGATGTACTAGATCCTAGTATTTTCCCTGGAACTGGTACACCAGAGCCTGGTGGTATTAGTTTTGAACAAATACTTGATATAATAAAAAAACTATCAAAACTAAATAATGTAGTTGGATTTGATTTAGTAGAGTTATCTCCAAAATATGATCAAAGTGGCGTATCAACTGCAGTTGCAGCTAAAGTTTTACGAGAGTTAACTTTAGCTGTAATTAGATAAAGTTAAACTAAAGTCCCTAATTTTTCACCTGCAAGTAGATGAAAATGTAAGTGATGAACTTCTTGTCCACCATTATCTCCAATATTTGTAATAAGTCTATAACCCTCTTTTGAAACATCAAGTTTTGAAGCAACTTTTTGAATAAAAGTAGTCATATTTGCCATAACTTTTGGCGGCATAACATCAAAAGATACAATATGATCTTTTGGAATAATTAAAATATGTTTTTGAGCTTGTGGATTTATATCTTCAAAAGCTAAAAAATTTTCATCTTCTAATACAGTTTTATTTGGTATTTTTCCTTCTATAATTTGACAAAATATACACATAAAATCTCCTTAAATTTATTTTACAATTAGTATAGAAAATATTATAACCAAACTCTTATAAAATTTTAAGTACAATAGCAAAAAATAGATAAAACAATTAATATGGAGAACTAATTTGACGCAGTGGCTAGAAAAAATTGAGTCTGCAAATACTTTAGATATTTTAGAAGATCTAAGAATAGAACTTCTAGGTAAAAAAGGTGTATTAACTGCACAATTTGCAAAACTTAAAGATGTACCAAATGACCAGAAAAAACAGTTTGCTCAAGATTTAAATAATCAAAAAACAACTTATACAAAAGCAATAGAAGATAAAAAGCTATTACTAGAGCAAGAAAAATTAAACAAACAACTTGAATCAGAAAAAATAGATGTTACAAAATTTACATTTAGTAGTGATATTGGAGCTAAACATCCCGTAATGGAAACTATGAATGAAATTATTACATATTTTCAAAATTTAAATTTTGCTGTTGAAGAGGGACCTTTAGTAGAGGATGATTTTCATAACTTTGAAGCATTAAATCTTCCAAAATATCACCCAGCACGTGATATGCAAGATACTTTTTACAACAAAGATAATACACTTTTAAGAACACATACAAGCCCCGTGCAAATCAGAACTATGATGAGTCAAAAACCACCAATTAGAATGATAGCACCAGGTACTGTATTTAGAAAAGATTTTGATCTTACACATACTCCAATGTTCCATCAAATAGAAGGTCTTGTAGTAGATAAAAGTGGTGAAGTTTCATTTGCAAATTTAAAACATATATTAACAGAATTCTTACAACATATGTTTGGTGAGGTTGAAGTAAGATTTAGACCTTCGTTTTTCCCATTTACAGAGCCTTCAGCTGAAGTTGATATATCTTGTGTATTTTGTAAAGGTGACGGATGTAGAGTTTGTTCACATACAGGATGGCTAGAAGTACTTGGATGTGGAATAGTAGATGAAAATGTATTTAAAGCTGTTGGATATGAAGATGTAAGTGGATATGCATTTGGTTTAGGAATTGAGAGATTTGCTATGCTTTTACACAATATTGGAGATTTAAGATCTTTATTTGAGAGTGATTTAAAATTATTAGGACAGTTTAAATGATAGTTACACGACATTGGTTACAAGAATTTATTGATATATCAAATATAAGGACTGAAGATATTTGTAAAAAACTAAACTCTATTGGATTAGAAGTTGATAGTGTTCAAACTATAAAGATTCCAAGTGGTGTTGTAGTTGGAAAAGTTTTAGAGTGCGAAAAACATCCAGATGCAGATAAACTAAATATATGTAAAGTTGATATTGGATCTGAAATATCTCAAATAGTATGTGGAGCAAAAAATGTAGCAGCTGGTCAATTAGTACCTGTTGCTACTGTTGGATGTGTACTTGGTAAAGATTTTAAAATTAAAAAAGCAAAACTAAGAGGTGTAGAATCATTTGGAATGATATGTTCTTCAACAGAGATTGGTTTAGCTAAATTAAATGATGGTATTTTAGAACTAGATACATCTATAGGTGAACTTGAAATTGGAAAAGAGTTAAAAGATTATCCACTATTTAATGATGAGATTATAGAGATTGAATTAACAGCAAACAGAGGTGATTGTTTAAGTATAAATGGAGTAGCAAGAGAACTTTCAACTGCATTTAAAATCCCTATGATTACTTACGAAGAGAATATTAACAGTACATCTACTGCTATTGGCCAAATCTTAGATATTCAAACATCTAGTAACTGTAATGCAAATCTACACTATAAAGCAGCTAATATTGAAAATCTTTCTATGCCACTTATATATCAATTAAGATTAGCATCTGTTGGAATTGAAAAAAATACTCAAGTAGAACTTGCTGTTGCATATGCTATGCATTCAACTGGTGTTTTATTAAATGTTTATACAAAAGCAATAGCTGGTTCAAAAGATGATAAAATTTTATTAGAAATTAAAAAATCAAAAAATGGATTTGATTGTGTATATGCAGATGATTTATTAAGTATTATAGGTATAGATGCTGGTGAAATTGAAAAGCCAGACAATGAAGTTATATTAGAAGCATCATACATCAATCCAGAGTATATATCACAAAAAGTATTTGAAACAAAACAAAAAACAGGTGATATTTATTATAAATCTTCAAGAGGAAGTGAGCCAGATATTGATTTTGGACTTTCTTATTTATCTACATTTCTATCACAAAATGGTGCAACACTATATCAAGGAAGTGAATCATTAAGCTGTGAGATTCAACAAAAAAGTATTGATATAAATCTAAATAAAGTAAATGCAATAATTGGTCAAGATATTGATAAAAAAACTGTTGATACAATATTAACACTTCTTGGATTTAAAGTAAAAGATAGTGGAGAAAATATTTTAAATATAACAATACCACTATATAGACATGATATAAAAAATATCGCTGATATTACTGAAGAGATTGTAAGAATTGTAGGTATTGATAATATTCAAGCAAAACCTTCTAAAATTATTGAATCAAATAGAATAAATAAAACTACATATAATCTTATAAAGAAGAACCAATTAAGAAATAATGCTATAAACAATGGTTTCTTTGAAACAATCACTTATGTATTTACATCAAAAGAGATTTTAGAAAAATACAATTTTGAAACTGTAGTGGATGACAAAGATATTTTAAATCCAATAGTAGCAGAGTTAAACACTTTTAGAACATCAATTTTACCGAATCTTGTAAGTGCTGCTTCATCAAATATAAAATCTGGATATAAAAGTGTAGCCTTATTTGAAATTGGAACTATTTTTGATAAGAATAGAAATGAATCTCAACATATATCTTTTATATTTTCTGGTGAAGAAAAAAGTGCAAGTGTTAGCAATAATGGGAAACCAAAAAATATAGAATTCTTTGACTTTTGTAATAAAGTAGCAAATACTATTGGTGAATTTGAACTAGAACCTATGAATTCTATTCCAAATGATTTTATACATCCTTACCAAAATGCAAATATAATTGTGGATAATAAAATAATTGGATATATGGCAAAGCTTCATCCAAGTGTAGCAAATGATTATAATTTAGACGATACATTTATAGCTCAAATAGATTTTAATATGTTAAAAACAAAATTTGTAAAAGCATCTGCTATTTCAAAATTTCAAACTTCTATTAAAGACCTAAGTTTAATTGCACCAAAAGATATGCCATATAAAAATATCAAAGAGGTATTAAACAATCTTAATATATCTGAAATTAAACAATATAATTTGGTTGATATTTATAGCGATGAAAAACTAGGAGATAATGAAAGTCTAACTATTAGATTTGTTCTTCAATCAAATACAAAAACACTTGAAGATGATGATATTATAAAAATTATGGATAAAATATTATCAACAGTGAATGAGAAACTAAATATAGGTTTAAGATAAATGCAAAAAGTTTTTATACCAAAAGTAGAAAATTCATTTAATGTAACTATAAATGATATAGCAAGTGATAAATCAATATCTCATAGATGTGCTATGTTTTCTCTTTTAAGTGATAAACCTTCACATATAAAAAACTTTTTACAAGGTGAAGATACTCTTGATTCTCTTAAAATTGCTCAAAAACTTGGTGCAATAATTAATAGAGATAAAGGGGACGTTACAATTATCCCACCAAAAGAATTAAGTGAACCAGATGATATACTTGACTGTGGCAATGCTGGTACTGGTATGAGATTATATGCTGGATTATTAAGTGGTATAAAAGGAAGTTTTGTACTGACTGGCGATAAGTATCTAAGAAGTAGACCTATGAATAGAGTAGTAAAACCACTAAGAGATATTGGTGCAAAAATAGATGGTAGAGACAATGGAAACTTAGCTCCATTACATATACGTGGTGGAAATTTAAAAGCTTTTAAATATCATTCACCTATTGATTCTGCGCAAATAAAATCTGCTTTAATATTAGCTGCACTTCAAGCTAATGAACCTAGCTTCTATAAAGAGGATCTACTCTCTAGAGATCATACAGAAAGAATGTTAAAAGGAATGGGAGTAGATATATCTACACAAGATGATGGTTGGATAAAAATATATCCTATCTCAACAAAATTAAAACCTTTGAATATTACTGTTCCAACCGATCCATCTAGTGCATTTTTCTTTGCAGTTGCAGCTGCTATTATTCCAGGATCAAAAGTAATACTTAAAAATGTTACACTTAATCCTACAAGAATAGAAGCTTATGAGATTCTAAAACAAATGGGTGCAAATATTACATATATTCAAACTGAAGATATATACGAGCCAATGGGAGATATTGTAGTTGAATATGCTCCCTTAAAAGCTGTAACTATAGATAAAAATATAGCTTGGCTTATTGATGAACTTCCAGCACTTAGTGTTGCTATGAGTTGTGCCCAAGGTACAAGTACAATAAAAAATGCAAAAGAGCTTAGAGTAAAAGAAAGCGATAGAATTAGTAGTGTTGTTAATAATCTAAATCTATGTGGTATTAAAACTACTGAATATGAAGATGGTTATACAGTTGAAGGTGGGGAACTAAAAAGTGCAACAATAAACTCACATGGAGATCATAGAATTGCTATGAGTTTTGCAATTGCTGGACTTTTATGTGATATGAACATAGAAGATACTCAATGTATAGAAACATCTTTTCCAAATTTTATGGATATTATTAAAAAACTAAGGGATTAATATGAAAGTAGAATTAGCATCTAGTTATGGATTTTGTTTTGGCGTAAAAAGAGCAATTGAAATTGCACAAGAGCATAAAGATTCTGCAACTATGGGTCCACTTATTCATAATCAAAAAGAAATTAGTAGATTAAAAAATAATTTTAATGTTGGACTTTATGAAAATCTTGATGATGTAAAGAAAGATGACACAGTAATAATTAGAACTCATGGTATTCCAAGAGATGATCTTAAAAATTTAAGAAAAAAAGATGCAAAAATAATAAATGCTACTTGCCCATTTGTAACTACTCCTCAACAAATCGTAAAAAAAATGACTCAAGAAGGTTATTGCATTGTAATATTTGGAGATGAACAACATCCTGAAGTAAAAGGTGTAAAAAGTTATGGTCAAAATGATAATGTAATAGTTGTACTTAGTCCAAAAGATCTTGAAGGTGTAAAATTTAAATATGATAAAATTGCAACAGTAGCACAAACTACAAGAAAAAAAGAAGAATATTTACAAATTATTAATTACCTTGTATTAAGATATAAAGAAGTACGTGTATTTAATACAATTTGTGATGCAACATTTGAAAACCAAGATGCCGCACGAAGCCTATCAAAAAAAGTTGATATTATGATTGTAATTGGTGGTAAAAATTCATCAAATACAAAACAACTATTATCTATATGTGAAGATAACTGTGAAAGCTATCTAATAGAAGATGAAAACGAATTAGAAGATAATTGGTTTAAAAATAAAAAACTTTGTGGTATAACAGCTGGGGCTTCAACTCCTGATTGGATTATTCAAAAAGTAGTAACCTATATAGAAAAAATATAACCAAAATATTCATTACAATATAATTTAAGCTAAGTTGTAGTATAATCAGCGACTTTAAGAAAATAATTGTTAATAACAAAGGGTATATAATGGGTATGGAAGATATCGACTTAGGTGAAGATTTTGATTTTGCAAAGATGCTTGATGAATCTTTTGAAAACAGTGAGAATAACTCACTTGTAGATGGTGTAATTGTAGAAATTAATGGTGATGTAGTACTTGTTGACGTTGGTCAAAAGATTGAGGGTAAAATTAACGTAAGTGAAATTACAATCAATGGTGAAGTACAATTTAAAGCTGGTGATGTAATCAAAGTAATGATGATGGGAAGCAGAGGGGAAAGACCTTCAATCTCATATAGAAAAGTTCTTCAAAAAGAAAAATTTGATGCATTTGTAGCACAACATAAAGATGATTTCGAAGATATTACTGTTGAAGGTAAAATTGTAAGTGTTAAACCAAGAGCTGGTTTTATGGTAGAGAGTGAAGATGGTATGGAATTTTTTATGCCAATGGCTCAAAGTTACTTAAAAGCAATTGGTGCTGTTGGTAAAAAAATCAAAGCTAAGATTTTAAAAATAAATGATGAGCAAAGTTCAATTGTAATCTCTAGAAAAAAATTAATTGAAGAGAATAAGAAAAACAAAGATGAAAAAGTTGCTGCATTATTAGAAGCTGATGTACCAGTAAATGGTCTTATCAAAAAAATTACTAGTTATGGTATGTTTGTAGAAGTAAATGGAGTTGATGGTTTAGTAAACTATAATGAGATTTCATATAAAGGTCCAGTTAACCCTTCTCAGTACTATAATGAAGGTGATGAAGTTGTAGTTAAAGTTGTTAAATATGACAAAGAAAAACAACACTTATCATTATCAATCAAAGCAGCTCTTCCAAATCCTTGGGATGAGATTAGAGATGAATTAGAAGTTGGTGATGCAATTTCTGTAACTGTAAGTAACTTTGAAACTTATGGTGCTTTTGTTGATCTAGGAAATGATATTGAAGGTTTACTTCATATCTCTGAAATCTCTTGGAATAAAAATATGAAAAATCCAAAAGATTTATTAAATATTGGTGATGAGATTACTGTTGAAGTAGTTGAACTAAATGTTGATAAAAAAAGATTAAGAGTATCTCTTAAATCTCTTCAACCAAAACCATTTGAAAAATTTAAAAACACTCATAAGGTTGGAGATGTAGTAACTGGTAAAGTTGCAACTTTAACTGAATTTGGTGCATTTGTTACTATTGGTGAAGTAGATGGACTATTACATAATGAAGAAGCTTCTTGGGAAGATAATGCAAAATGTAAAGATATCTATAAAAAAGGTGATGAAGTAGAAGTTAAAATTATTAAAATTGATTCTGATAAAGAGAATATCTCTTTAAGTGTGAAAGAATTAACTACTTCTCCAGCTAAACAATTCCAAGAATCACACAAAGTTGGTGATATCATTAGTGGAAGTGTAAAAGATATTAAAGATTTTGGTATTTTTATCAAACTTGAAAATAATCTTGATGGTCTAATTAGAACAGAAGATTTTGGTCCTTTAGAGATTGAAGAAGTTAAAATAGGTGATGAAATTGAAGCTGTTGTAACTAATATCGATACAAAAAGAAACAGAATTAGATTATCTGTAAAAAGACTTGAAACTCAAAAAGAAAGAGCAATCTTAGATAGTGTTAATGATACTTCTTCAATGACACTTGGCGATCTTATCAAAGACAAAATGTAAGATTTTATATCTATAAGGAACTCTCCTTATAGATGCCCAATACTATAAAAATAAATCGGAGACAAAATATGAAACACACAATTGTAGTGTGCGACCACATTCACGAATCAGGTTTAGAAATCCTAAAAAATACAGATGATATCAATTATGTATATGCTGCCGATATCGATAAAACAAAACTTCTTGATGTAATTAAAGATGCTGATGTTTGTATCACTCGTAGTTCAACTGATGTTGATGAAAAATTTCTAAATGCCGCAACTAAACTAAAAGCTATTGTAAGAGCTGGAGTTGGAGTTGATAACGTTGATATGCAAGGTTGTAGTAAACGAGGTGTAATTGCAATGAATGTTCCAACAGCAAATACTATAGCTGCAACAGAACTTACAATGACACATATGCTTTCTTGTATGAGAAAAATGCCATATGCTCATGCGCAATTAAAAGATCAAAGAATCTGGAAAAGAGAAGACTGGTATGGTCAAGAGCTTTTTGGAAAAAAACTTGGTGTAATTGGTTTTGGTAATATTGGACATAGAGTTGCTCTAAGAGCAAAATCTTTTGAGATGGATGTAGTAACATATGACCCATATATCCCTGCATCAAAAGCAACAGATTTAGGGATCGAATATACAACAAATTTCGATGATATTTTAGCTTGTGATATTATAACTATTCATACTCCTAAAAATGAAGAAACACTAAATATGATTGATGAAGAGCAAATTGCTAAAATGAAAGATGGCGTTATTTTAATCAATTGTGCTAGGGGTGGATTATATAATGAAGAAGCACTTTATAATAACCTAAAAAGTGGTAAAATTCATATGGCTGGTATTGATGTATTTATTAAAGAACCCGCAATTGATCATCCTCTATTAGATTTACCAAATGTAACAGTTACAGCTCACCTTGGAGCAAATACTGTTGAATCACAATTCAAAATTGCAACTCAAGCTGCTAATAATGCTATTGAAGCAGCACGTGGTATTGGATATCCTCATGCATTAAATCTTCCAATAGATGAAACAAAAATTCCTGCATATGTAAAACCATATTTAGAATTAATTCAAAAAATGGGATATTTAGTTTCACAAGTTGATAAAAACCCTATTACATCTATTAAAATAGAAGCAAAAGGTGAAATAGCTGCATACTTAGAAAGTCTTGCAACATTTGCTACAGTTGGAGCTTTAACTACTTCTCTTGGTAATGATAAGATTAATTATGTAAATGCACCATATGTACTAAAAGAAAGAGGTATAACTTTAGAAACAGTAGAATTACCAAATAACAGTGCATATAAAAATAAAGTAACTATCAAATTTACTACAACAAATGGTACTCAAAGTGTTGGTGGAACAATATTTGATGATGAAATTCAAAGAATTATTGATATAAATGGACATATTGTAGATGTAGAACCAACAGGTAGAATGATATTATTTACAAACTCAGATGTTCCTGGAGTAATTGGTCAAGTTGGTCAATTATTAGCAAATAATGGAATTAATATAGCTGACTTTAGATTAGGTAGATCAAAAGATGGAGCATTAGCTGTAATTTTAGTTGATGAAAATGTATCTACAGATATTTTAGATCAATTAGCAAACTTAAGCGCTGCAAAATCAGTTGCTTATGCAAGAATATAATTAAGGATATAATATGGCAATTAGTATGAGCGAACTAAAAAAAGGTTTGAAAATTGAGATGGATGGTGTTCCATATAAAATTACAGAATATCAACATGTAAAGCCAGGAAAAGGTGCAGCGTTTGTAAGATGTAAAATAAGAAATTACCTAAATGGTAAAACTATTGAGAAAACATTTCATGCAGGTGATAAATGTGAAACTCCAGATTTACAACAACAAACTATGCAATTCTTGTATGATGATGGTGAAATGTTACAATTTATGAATGTTGATACATATGAGCAAATTGGACTAACTCCAGAACAAGTTGGTGATGCTGAAAAATGGATTATTGATGGAATGAATGTTGATATGATGTTTTTTAAAGGTGAAGCTATTACTGTAGAAGCACCAATGACAGTTATATTAAAAATTGTAGAAACTCCACCAAACTTTAAAGGTGATTCTCAAGGTGGTAAAAAACCTGCAACTTTAGAATCTGGTGCAGTTGTTCAAATCCCATTTCATATTCTAGAAGGTGAATCAATTAAAGTTGATACACGAACTGGAGAATATTTAGAAAAAGTAAAATAGGCTAAAACCTATTTTATAACTTTTAAAAATTTTATAGTATCAGTATCACTTTGATACTGATGCAATAGCTCTAACTTTATATCTAAATCATAACTTTTACAATTTATATTTTTCATACTATTTGATACAATTAATACCAACATATCAATATTATCTTTTAACTCACTTAGAAGCTTATAGCCACCCTCTATCATGATATAATTGTATTGTTCTAATATATCTATGTTATCACTTATAATTACTTTTCTATTTGCTACATTAAATAGTGGTATAGTCCTATCAAATTTTTGTTGTTTTGAATATATACATATATTTGGAGCTTTACCATTTACATATCTTGCATCAAGTGTTGGTCTATCTATCCTTACAGTATTTCCACCAATTAACATTGTATCAATTTTAGTTCTTAAAGTGTGATTCCAAATTAAACTCTTTTTTGAACTAATTTTACCATTATTAGAGCCATCTAATCTAATTGCCATTTTAAAAAATTTAAATTGTTTTTTTTGCCATAAAATAAAAGGATATAATAACTCCTCACACTCTTTTTGTAATATGTTAACACTAATATCTATATTATTAGATTTTAATCTTTGATATCCACCACTAGCTTGTTTATTTGGATCCAACATACCTATTATAATTTTTTTTGGTTTTAACTGCTCTAATAACATAGCACATGATGGAGTTTTTCCTATATGATTACAAGGTTCAAGAGTAACATAAATTGTACAATCATTAAAAAAACCATTATGATTTTCTAATAAAAATTTATGTATATCTTTTGATGAAGTCAAATCTTTTAATTCACTGTTTGGATAAAAATATAAATATGCATCTTTAAGTGCATTTACTTCAGCATGAGGCATACCTGAAGTTTTATGTGCACCTACTGAAATTAGTTGATTGTTTTTCAGTATAACTGCACCAACTGCAGGGTTTGGATATGTTAGTAGTTGATATCTCCATGCTTTATCTAAAGCTAATTTCATATAAAAATTATCATCTATTTTCATATTAATCTTTTGTTAATAGAAATATTCCAGCACCAAACATAATTGATCCCGCAGTTTTGTTTAATCTACTTAATGCTTTTTTTGACCTTAACATAATTTTTGCTTTATTTGCCATAATTGCTATACTCATCAATCCCATCATTAATCCAATAAATGCTACCGCTGTAATCCAAATAATATCATTTTGTGTTAAAGAATTTAAATCTAAAAATGTAGGTAAAAATGCTATATAAAATAATATCACTTTAGGATTAGAAGCTGATATTAAAAAACCTTGCAAGAAACCCATCAAAAAATCTTTTTTTTGAACTTTTTTATTTTCTAAATTAATATTAATTGGAGCAGTGAACATTTTATATCCAAGATAAAAAAGATAAAAAGCACCCATATATTGAATAATTATAAATGTAGTTGAATAATTTGTAGCAATAGCAGCTAAACCATAACAAGCTAATAATAAATAAATAATATCACTTATAGTCATACCAAAAGCTAAAGAAATAGATTGCTTTGCACCTTTTGTCATACCTGAAGCTAAAAGTGCAAATACTCCAGGTCCAGGAGTTATACTAAATATAAAAATAGCAAGAAAGAATGTTGCTAGACTTTGTATAGTCATAATAACTCCATTAATAAAAAGATTTATTTAAGTATTAAATTACCATTCAAAATAAGTTGAAGCAGATATGATAGCATCAAAGTCAATAGTTTCTTGCCCAAACTCGGTTTCTACTATTATATTATTACCATCTACATCTAATAATTTACCTTTATATTTTTCATTTGCAATATCTTTGATTTTTACAAGATCACCAATACTTGCTCTAAAATGATCTAAAGATTTTAATTTTCTCTCAATTCCAGGAGAACTTACCTCAAGATTATAGATCCCATTCATTGGTTCATCTACATCTAATATAGGTGATACCAAACGACTTACATGGGCACACTGATCAAGAGTAACACCATCTTTTCCTGTTATAAAAATACGAAAAATATTTCTATCATGCTCTCTAGTTGTTACAATATCATAAAGATGTAAACCAAGACCTTCTACAGTCATTTTTATTGATTCTTCTAAAGTCATTAATCTTTCCTAATTTGTTTAAATAATGCTTCTATATTATTTGATTTTTCAAGTGAATTATCAGCAATAAATTTAAAATTTGGACATTTATACCAACCAGTACTTGCTAAACAGTATGCTTTTATTCTTCCATTTACTTTAGATAATAGAACTTTTATTTTTTCTTGTTCTTGTTTTGAAAAATCTGATACATCAAAATAAACATCTGCATCATATTTTCCATTTTTACAACTTACTTCAGTAATTGTAAGTGAGTTAATTCTACTATCATTCATACCTGAAAGAGCTTCAGGTATAAGTTCCATTAGTAAAGATTCAGTTCTTTGTACGTTTATACTTTTATCCATCTATATGAACATCTTCCTCAATCTCTATAAATGTTTCAATAAAATCTCCAACTTTAACATCATTGAATTTATCAAACATAATACCACACTCATAACCATTTGCTACTTCTTTAACATCGTCTTTGAATCGTTTTAACGTAGCTATTTTTCCAGTATAAGTTACAACACCATCTCTAATAACTCTAGCTAATCCACCTCTTATAACTTTACCATCAGTAACCATACAACCTGCAACTGTTCCAACTTTTGGTACTACAAATGTATCTCTAATCTCAGCTTGACCAGTACTTTCTTCTCTTACTTTTTTACTCATCATTCCAGATAATGTAGCTTTTACATCATCAATTAAATCATAAATAATACTATAAGTATTAATTTGTATACCATCAGCTTTTGCTTTTGATTTAACACTACCTGTAGGTCTTACGTTAAATCCTAAGATTATACAATCATCACTAGCACTTGCAAGTGTAAGATCTGATTCTGTAATTCCTCCAACACCAGTATGTAAAACTTTTACTTTAACTTCATCATTTTTAATTTGTTCTAATGATGATTTTATAGCTTCAAGTGATCCTGCAACATCAGCTTTGATGATTACTGGAAGTGATTTAATTTTACCTTCAGCAATTAATCCACTCATCTCTTCAAGAGAAACTTTTGTAGATTTACTAAGCTCTTTAGCACGAGCATGTTCAGCTCTAATAGTTGCAATCTCTTTTGCTTCTTTATCAGAATTTTGTGCAACCATAACAGATCCTGCTGATGGCACATCACCAAGACCTAAAATTGTACCTGTTTCACTTAGAAGTAATTCTTTTACAGGTTTACCTAAGTCATTTGTTATTGCTTTAACTCTACCGTAAGTAGTATCTGCAACAATATTATCACCAACTCTTAATGTTCCATTTTGAACAATAATAGTTGCAACTGGTCCTCTACCTTTTTCAAGTGAAGATTCTACAACTGCAGCTTTTGCTTTTACTGTTGGATCACCTTTTAATTCTAATACTTCTGATTGAATTAATAAGTTTTCTAATAACTCTTCAATACCTTCACCAGTATGAGCAGATACACCAATAAATTCAGTTTCTCCACCCCAATCAACAGGAGTAAGACCTTGTTCAGCCATTCCAGCTTTTACCATATCCATATTTGCAGTTTCTTTATCTATTTTATTAACTGCTACAATAATTGGCTTACCACTTTGTTTTGCGTGAGAGATAGCTTCAATAGTTTGAGGCATAACTCCATCATCTGCTGCAACTACTATTATAATAATATCTGTAACATCTGCACCTCTTGCTCTCATAGCTGTAAAGGCAGCATGTCCAGGAGTATCTACAAATGTTATTTTATGACCATTTTTTACAATAGTATAAGCTGCAACATGCTGAGTAATTCCACCTGCTTCACCTACTGCTACTTTTGTTAATCTAATTTTATCTAATAATGAAGTTTTACCATGATCAACATGTCCCATAATTGTAACCACTGGTGGTCTTTCAATTAAGTTAGGATTATTTTCATCAATCACTTCTTCTGTATAATTTGCTACTTCATCTAACTCATCTTTTACAGTGATTTCTATACCAAATTCTTCACCTAAAATTTCTAATTCATCACTTTCTAAAAAGTCATTTTTAGTAACCATCATACCAAGTGAAAATAATACGCTAATTACTTCACCTGTAGTTTTACCAATTTGTTCTGCAAATTCATAAACTCTGATATTTTCAGGAATTGTTACTTCAGTTATTTCAACTTCTTCAACAGCCTTTTTAAATTTTTTCTTTCTTTTTCCTCTTTTTAATCCTCTAGGAGAATTACCAAAAGCGCTAGGTCTTGTAGTTTTAATTTGTTGTGGTTTTCTTGGTGTTTCTTGTAGAAATTTACTTGTATCAGTTAATCCCATATCAAGTAAAACAACCTCTTCCCCTAATAAAGAGTCTTGAGATGATGAAAAGTCACCTTGATCAACATTTAATTTAATGCTTTGATCTTGTCTAGCACGTGCTGCTTGTTTTTTTACTGTTTTTTTAGCTCTTGGTTGATAACTTTCTTTAACATCTGGACCATTACCTAAAAGTTCACTAAGAGATTTCATCTTTTGTGTAGAATCATTTGTTGTATTATGTACAATTGGTGCAACTCTTGGTTTTGCCTTTTTAACTACTTTTAATCCTCTACGTCTAGGAATAACAGCTTGAACAATACCATTACTTGCTTTTTTAACTTCTTTAACTTCCTCTTTTTCTACTGTTTTTACTTCAGTAATTGTTGTTGCAGTTGGTTCTTCTTTTTTAACTTCTTCAACTTTTGCAACAATAGGCTCTTCTTTTTTAATAGGAGTTTCAATTTTTTTAACAGGTTCTACAACTTTTTCTTCAGGAGTATTTAAAGATACTTTCTTGATCTTACCTCTTGTTTTTAATACAGGTTTAACCTCTTTTTTAACTTCTACTTTTTTTGGCTCTTCTTTTTTAACTTCCACTTCTACTTTTGGAGTCTCTTCTTCTTTAGCCTCTTCAACCTCATTTTTAGGTTCTTCTACTTCTTTTTTAATTACTGTAGGTTTTTTTGGTGATTTCTTTTTTAGAAGTTTACTTTTACCCGTTAGGATATAATTCATAACTTCTTCAGCTTCTTCAATCGTCACGGCACTTTGAGGTGATTTAAGTTCTATTCCTAAATCTTTTGCTTTACTCATAATATCGGTACTAGTAGCACCTGCCTCTTCAGCGATCTCGTAAACTCTTACTTTATCTGACATATTCTATAATCTCCTTAAGTTGATGCACATAGTCATCGTTGTTTCTACATTGCCTTTTTAATGCTTTTTGTAGCTTTTTTTCATCTTCTATACACAAAGCGCAAATATAAAAACTTCTACCATCATGATTAAATGACACAAGTTTTTTATCTACACATCGAATACGATGAAGTAGATGTTGATCTGTTTTTTTACGACAAACAACACATGTTCGTTCTATTTTATTTAATTTAGCCAATTATTATACCCAAATTTCTCTTTAATTCTCTATTTTAACGCCATAATTATCAAAAGCTAGTGTTAAAACCTTAAAATGAGGAAATTCTTGAGACAATTTTTGTTGTAATTTTGCACTTTGGCTTGTCATACATATATTTAGAAATGTAGATCCACTTCCTGAAAGTGTACTCATTAGTGCACCATGTTTTAATGCAACTTTTTGCACTGCAAATAGTTCTGGCATCTGCTTCATTCTATATTCTTGATGAAATACATCTTGAGAAGCTACTTTTAACATATCCCAATCTTCACTCATAAATGCTGCAGTTAATAAAGAACAATGAGAAAGATTAAAAACTGATTCCTCTTTTGTATATTTTGCAGGTAATGTTTTTCTTGAAAAATGTGTAGATATTGGCCGATTTGGAATCACTACTACTGCACATATATCTTTAGATAAACTTTTTTTAATATATCTTACTTCATTATCTTGTACTACTGAAGTGGTAAATCCACCCATAATAGCAGGAGTAATATTATCTGGATGAGGCTCATACGCTAAAGCTAAATTAAGAAGTTTTTGTTTTGGTATTTCCATATCTTCTACTGCATATGCACAAGCAATTGCACTGGCTATCACAGCAGAACTACTACCAAGTCCTCTTGAAAGTGGTATTTCATTGAAAAATTCAAATCTATAGTTTGTACGTTTTGTAGTAAGATTTTTATGAAAATCATTAAATATACTAATAAACATATTATTATCTTTTAATGCCGGGTTTTTCGCACCCTCACCTCTTAAAGATACACTATGAAATTTAGATGGTTTAATAACTACACGATTTCGTAAATTTAATGCTAACCCTAAAGTATCAAACCCTGGTCCTAAATTTGCACTTGTTGCTGGTACACTTACTCTCATTTATATCCTCTTTTATACTGCTGGTAATTGATAATTTGGTAAACTATCATCACTAAACAGTTTTTTATCTAATTTTATTGGTAATTCAAATTTATTTAAAATTATTAATGAATCTACACTTTGTATCTCTATTTTATCATCATTTTTTACAAAATACCTCTTCCCTAAAGCCTTAATTGGACTATTTTTATTAAATTCAAATCCATCACAAGCTTTTAATGAAATATTTTTTATTATACTTATAGATTTTAAAAAAACATATGCTACTTTTATTGCCATATAGCTTCCAGGGCCATTTACATAAAAGATCTCATCTACTATATACTTTTTTAAAATCTCATCAAATACTAAAGGTAAAACTTCTGTAGTTTTACCTTCAAGTTCTATTGTCTGTATTATCTCATAATCTTCATAAATTCCAATTAATATTGGATTTGCAATTGATATAACCAAACATTGAATTTTAGGCATATGCAACCTCAAATACCTCTTTTTTATCTACTGCTTGTTCTAAATCTATTATTTCATAATTTGCAGGGTCTTCTAATAGTTTTTTAGTTAAAAGATGATTTAAATGATGACTTCCTGCATGAGCATCATATTCTCCAATAATTGTATATCCTAGAAGTGCCATGTCTCCTATAGCATCTAAAATTTTATGTCTTACAAACTCATCACTATATCTCAAACCCTCTGGATTTAATATCTTGCTATCATCTAAAACTATTGCATTATCTAAACTTCCACCTTGAGCTAACCCAATACTTCTTAAATACTGAACTTCATGTAAAAATCCAAATGTTCTGGCTCGTGAGATATTCTCTTTATATTCTTCTATTGAGTAATCAAATCTATACTCTTGCTCCCCTATCATTGGATGATCAAAATTAATAGAGAAATCAAATACTATATGTCCAGAGGGTTTTAAACATACATGTTTACCTTCAACTTCTACTTTGATCTCTTTTTTTATTTTTAATGCTTTTTTAGGATCATCTAATTGTTTTATTCCAACTTCATCTATAAGTAAACAATACCCACTGCTACTACCATCAAGTACAGGAACTTCATCATTATCTATCACCACTCTTAGATTATCAATACCATAAGCATAAATTGCAGATAAAAGATGTTCAATTGTAGATATTACAACACCATCTTTACCAATTACTGTTGCCATTTTTGTATCTACAACATTTTCAGGTTTTAAAGGGATACTAACCCCCTCATCACTTCTATAAAACACTATTCCAGAATTTGCTTCAAGTGGTTCTAATCTCATTTTAACTGGAACCCCTTTATGAAGACCAATTCCTACAATCTCTATTGGTTTTGCTATAGTTCTTTGTTTCATCTTATTACCTATTTATCTATCAATTCTTTGGCATCATCTAAAATATTTGTAATTCTAGTTTTGATCCATTGTTTATCCATCCACTCTTTTGGATTTACTTCAATACCTTGTATCATTATACCAAAATGTAGATGATCTCCAAATACAGCTCCTGTTGCTCCAGTATTTGCAATTTTTTGTCCTGCTTTCACCTCATCACCAACTTCAACTGTACTTGAACTAGTATGAGCATATAATGATGCTAACCCAAGTCCATGATCAATAACAATAGCATTTCCATATATTCCTAAATAATCTTTAAATATAACACTACCTGCATTACTTGTAAATATATCAGCATGCTTTATACTAGCCCAATCAATTCCTAAATGCCAAGCATGATCAATCACTTTTCCATCATATACATATGTTCTTTCATCTGCAAAATTCCCAACTTGTCTTGATCCACTTAACCTTTTAAATGGTTTTATTTTAAATGAATCTACCATGTTATAGTTCATTTTTGTAAGTCCAAGTTCTCTTAAGAAATTTACATTTTGAGCTCTTACACCTTTATTTACTTTAATAAATATTTCAGCTTGATCATTTGGTATAGCTTCATGCATATGCTTTAATACTTCAACACTTGCTTTATTTATAAATTTATCACTTACTTTTAAAGTAGATTTTTTATTTTTAAGTGGTCTTATGTATAATGGAATCTTTACTTTTGTAATATTATTTGCTTCATCTACAGCAACTAAATTTACTCTTTTAAACTCTTTAATATTTACATCCCAAGCAATTAGTGCAGCATAGTAATCTTCTTCATAAAAAGGCGTTAATTTAAATTTTAATTTTTTATTAAAACTTATATATGCTTTTTTAAGATTTAAATCTTTTACTTTTACAACAACAACAGCACTTCCACCACGTCTAATTGCATAAGTATTTGCAATTACTTGTGCTGTTGGAGGTGTACTATCAATAAATATATCATAAGTTTTAGTAGTAGTATTTCCATTTAAAAAATTCCATTTACTAATATCATTAACTTCAATCTTTAATTTACCATGTGCTTGTTTATTAAACTGATTTAGTACAGGTGGATATATTCTAATTTTTGCTGTTTTTTTATCTTTTTGTAAAACTTTTGTATTTAGAATTATCTCTTGACCTTTTGAGTGATATGTCACACTATAATGTTCAAGTCCGGTATCATCACTTAATTCCAATATTAATGGTGTTTTTAAATTCCAGAATTGTTTATCTTTAAAAGTAATTGTTGGTTTATTTTGTTCAAACATAGGTGATAGATATAAAAATGCCACTGCACCAATAACTACCAAAAATAAAAATATTCCTAAATATTTTTTAAATTGTGACTTTTTCGAATAAATTCTTCTATTTGACATTAATAAACTCCAATAATATTTCTTTTGCTTCTTTTATATTTGTATCATTAAGGGTACAGCCTGCAGCCATAATATGCCCACCACCATCAAAATGATTTGCTATTATTGATACATCAGCACCATTTTTTGATCTTAAAGATACCCTTACATGTGTTTTTGATTCTCTTAAAAATATTGCTATATCTACAACTTTAATATTTAAAATCATATCAAGTGCTACTTCACAATCATTTGGAGTAGCACCTGTTTGTTTTAACCAAATTGATTCAAGATGAATAATTGCAATTTTACCCTCATTGTATAATTCTAGAGATTCTAGTACTTTTGGTAAAACTCTATATTTAGCTAAAGAATCTCTTCTTTTTAGTTGTTGTGCTATATCTCCAGCATTTACACCTAAACTTATTAGACTTTGTGCTGTTGCAAATGTATTTTCATCACATCTTTGAGTTGAAAATGCCAAACTATCATCATATATTCCACTATATATACATTGTGCTGTTTGTTTGGATATATTTAAATTATTATACATAAAAAAATCATACACCAACTCTGCTGTACTTGCTTTATTAATATCTACAATATTAATCTTTCCAAAATCATTATTTGAAGCATGGTGATCAATATTGATTAAATCAATATCACTAGGCAATTCAAATCCAAATCTACTTAGTGCTCCACAATCAACACTAATAGCTAAATCAAAACTTTTAGGAAGTGTATTTACAATTTTATCATATCGATTTAAAAAATCCACATTTGAAGATATATTTTTTCCTGCATTATATACTTTGTGATTAATCTTTAATTCAGCAAAAAAGTTAGATAAAGCCAATGCACTACTTAAAGTATCAGCATCAGGATTTATATGTGTAATAATAAGTATATATCTTGCGCTTTGAATTTTATCCCAAGCTAATTTTGATTGCTCTTTTAATTTCGTCAATGTAATCCTATTAATCAAACTTCATAGAAAAATCTAGCCAAGTTGCTTGATGTATAATACTTCCCGAACTAATAGCATCAACACCAGTTTTTGCATAACTTTGAATAGTCTCTAAAGATATATTTCCACTAGCTTCAAGAAGTACATAAGGATGTGTTTCATCTCTATATTTTACAACTTGTACTATCTCATTTGGAGTCATATTATCACACATAATAATATCAGCACCAGCTTCCATAGCCTCTTGTACTTGAGTAAATGTTTCACACTCAATTTCTATTTTTGTTACCCAAGAGATTCTTTTTCTTGCAGTTTTTACAAACTCTTTTAGATCTACAATAGTTTTTAAGTGTGTATCTTTTAACATCAAACAATCATCAAGTCCAAGTCTGTGATTAATCGCTCCACCTACTCTAGAAGCATATTTTTCAAAGTCTCTTAGTTGTGGTCTAGTTTTTCTTGTATCAAGTAAAACTACATCAGTTCCTTCCATAAGCTTTGCATATTTATTTGCCATAGTTGCTATTCCAGAAGCATGTTGAAGCATATTTAAAAATGTTCTCTCACTACTTAATAAAATTGATGCTTTACCTTCAAGTTCTGCTATTGTATCACCTTTTTTAAGTACATCTCCATCTCTTTTTAAAAATTTACAATCAAATTTTTCACTTCTTGCAACAATTCTTGCATATTTAACTCCAGCTAATATACCATCTGATTTTGCTATAACTCTTGCAGTAAATCTTCCCTTTGGAGCAATATCAAAAAACAAATCTCCTCTACCATTATCTTCTAAAATTGCTGCTTTTACAAACTTTTTAATATTTATCATCTACTATTTCCTATACTTCAAACATTCGTTCAAGAGCTAATCTTGCATATTTTACAACTTCTTCATCTACTTTAATCTCATTGATTAAATTTCCATCTTTTATAGATTTTAAAGTATCGTATAAGTCTTTTAGTGTAGTTTCATTCATAGTTGGACATTCTGGTTTTGTAGAACTTAAAATATAAGTATTTTTATCTCTTAATCTATTAACCATATTGAACTCAGTTCCAACTACCACTTTTTGATCTTGGGGCAATTCTGTAATAAACTTAATAAGCTGAGAAGTTGAACCTACAAAATCTGCTTTATCTACTACTTTTGGATCACATTCAGGGTGTACTGCAACAATAATATCATCATATTTTTGTTTATAAAAGTCTATATCATCAGCATTGAATAATTGATGAACAGAACAAAATCCATCAAAACAAATAATATCTGCACTTGCTATATCTTGCCCATCACCAATTACAACTGATTTTAATCCCATCTGTTTGGCAAAATTCTGTCCCAAACATCTATCTGGTACAAAATATATTTTCTTACCAGTAGCCAAACCTTTTTCAATAATCTTAAAGGCATTTGAACTAGTACATACAAGTCCACCCATCTTTCCAACTTCAGCTTTTACTGCTGCGCTTGAATTGATATAAGTAATAGGTAAAATATCCTCTTTTTTAATACCAGAATCTAGTATCTTTTGAAGTGAAGATTGATAAAAATCTACATCGATCATACTTGCCATAGCACAACATGCAAGTTTTGGCATAAGTACAGTTTTGTCTGGACTCATCACTTTTACTGATTCTCCCATAAAACCTACACCACAAAATACAATGTATTGACTAGAGCTTGCTTTTGATTTTTTTGCTAATTCTAAACTATCACCTGTTATATCAGCCATTTCAAACACTTCATCTTTTTGATAAAAGTGCGCTACAACTGTTACATCCAGCTCGTTTTTTAGTTTTTCTATCTCTTTTTTGTAATCCAAAATAATATCCATTTAAAAATTTAATTGGATATTATATCTAAATTTATTCTTGTAGTAGCTTTAAGAGGATTATTTAACATTTCAGTACAACTATTGTATTGGTTCAATTGGTGTATATTTTTTCTAAAAATGTGTAGGTAATATATTTAAATACAACTATTGTATCGGTTCAATCTTATTAAGGCTTTTATGGGGTTATAATGTTATCAGCAATGCCCTCAGATAATCAGCCGTTTATCTATGTATGCCATACTTGTCAAGTCCCCACTAATCAAATGCTCTTTAAGGTCTTCAATGGGAATATAGTTATGCCCCTTACTATTGTAAAAATCTATCGAGTTGTCTTTTCGTTTCAACTCACTCATACTAAAGATGTATTGTGTGTGGTTTTTTGCCATAGTATAATCCTACCTCTCTATATTTTTTAAAACTTTTGCTATCTCTTTTATGCTCTTTTGAGAGACTCCAACATCTTTGGCAATTATTTGCCAACGACTAACTGCCTCTTTTACCTCTTCCATAATCTCTTTTGCTTTTGAAATATGGTGTTTTTCTGCTAACTTTAACAACTCATATTCTGTAGGGTTTCGCCCCTCTCCTAGATAAGTCGTACTATGCTCACTCCCTACTCCATATGAAAAAACCACATCATAAATAGGTGAAAAAGACCAATCCCCATTATTATTCATAATAAATG
>Ga0256837_1000240_pt1 | contig 49450 bp, 43 predicted proteins | sample 4562384metaG_FD_185976 | JGI IMG/M metagenome (GOLD analysis project Ga0256837, IMG submission 185976) | Hydrothermal vent microbial communities from Guaymas Basin, Mexico - 4561-384 | ecosystem: Environmental > Aquatic > Marine > Hydrothermal vents | place: Mexico: Guaymas Basin | collected... | reverse complement strand
GGGTACCATTTAAATTGTATCGCATTGGCGTTTATAGGGGTATTAAAACCGATAAATATAAGATTTCTTTTTAAAAATGCTGATTTTTACCCATTTTTAGCTACACTTACAGAAGCAATGTTGTATGGCATTGTCGTTTAATAGGGGTATTAAACTAAGTCTAGGATTTCTCCTAGATGACTTTAGGCAGTAGTTTCGACTACTGCCCTTTTTCAATTTAAAAAAGTAATAGCTGTTTGGGCTCGTTCTCTTCTTCTACTGACTTTTCACCTATTATCACTTTCATATTTGCAAACTGATTATCTGTGAACATTAACATTCTAATATTGCCATGTTTAACATTTTTTTCTATAAAATCTACCATTCTTTTTTTACCATAACCTGCTGATTCAGGGGAGCTATAAACTTTTGCATATACAGAGTACTGTATCATTACATAGCCCTCTTTTGCTAGCTCATCATGAAACCAATGGTAGCGTTTTTTATCTTTCTTTCGTTTAGTTGGAAGATCAAACATTATCATATGCCACATGATTTTAAAAGAGCTCATTTTGAATCTGCTCAAAGTTTATTTTTGGAAAAAAAAGAGTATTTGGAGTGTTGCTCAACATAGATTTTTTATACTCTCTTACAAAAAGCTCCATTGCCTTTGCTACTGTTGAACTACCACCATTTATGCTAACACACTCTAAAAGTAATACATTGACTAGATCTCTTTTTATATTTACACTAAGGTTGTTTGCACCTATATATTTTGTATTTAAAAGTATCTTAACATAGAGGTCACAAATGGGACGAAAAGGCTCTATAAGGTCATCAACTAAAGCAAAAGCATTGTACCTGTTTTTATGCCAAATTCCAAAGATAGGAAGCATTCCTCCAACAACCACATTTCTCGCTATGCTTGCTCTTAAAATAGAGTAAGTGTAGTTTAGCATTGAGTTTATAATGTCCTCACTTCCCTGCTCTCTTCTAAATGTTTTCATGTTAAAAAGCTCTCTCCAGTAGAGTCTTGCAGCTTGTGCTTCATCTGAGTTACTATCATAAGCTTTTACAGACTTTGAGAGCTCTTTAAGCTCTACATATCGAGAACGATTAAAAAACTCTAAAACATCTGCTTGATTGGCTATCTTTGATTTTATTATATTTTGCCAGAGTTTATCTTTGAATAATTGTGAGAGATTTACCTGAGCATGAGCAATTTCACTCATTGTTGAGTGTTGATGAAAAGGTGTAAGTATTGAAGATGGATGAAACTCATCATCTATAAAAAGAGTTGCGACTCCATACTTTGAAAGTAGTTGTAGTGTTTTACCTGTGATACTAAACTGAGTGTTATCAAAGAGTCAAAAGTCTATATCTTTTATGGTAACCTTTACCTCTTGTTCTTCTTCATAAAAGAAGAGAAGTAAATTTGCATCTCGTACCTTTATCTTACAAGGCTTCGTGAGATGAACAACCTTGCCAGCCATCTTTTAACTCTTTATCTCATCAAGAAGAGTTTGTGAGTTTTTATACTCTGACAAGAAAAACTCATAAAGTTTCAAAAAGGTATCATTCTCTTCTACTAAAGAAGTTGATTTGGCATTTAAATCAGGAACACTTAAGTTGTAACGAGAGAGTAACTCTATATATAATTTTCTCTCTCTATTATTTACGAGAAGAGGCAGAAAACCATTTTTAAGCATATAAATATTTGCCAACAATCTTGCCAATCTTCCGTTACCATCAAAAAATGGATGAATAGCAGTAAAAGCGATATGACAACGAGTATATTTTTTTATACTCTCCTCTAATGAAAGATTTTGAGCTTTTATATTTTCAAACTCATCAAACCATAATGACATAAGATGTTTCATATCTCGTGGATGAGGGTAGTACTTATGTTCTGTTTTTCCATCTAGGCTGACATACCTTCCATTTACTTCGACTTTATAAGCACCTAGAGGGCAGTCAATATCTATCACTAAACTGGTCTGTACAGCTTTATGAAGTTTAAAAACATCTTCCTCTTCTAGTTTCTCTTTTTTAAGTAATTCATAGACAATATCCACTGCTCTAGCATGACCAACAACCTCTTCATGCTCTTTAAGTGTGATACCAGAGATAGTAAGTCCCTCTTGCACTATAAATGCCGTATCTCCAAGTGATACAGTGTTTCCTTCTATAGCATTAGATGTATAGATCCACTCTATTTTGAGTCTATCTCTTATCGCTTTTTTTTGGTAAGTAGTCAAGCCATCATAAACATTAGCCACGTATACTCTCCTTTACAAAATCTAAAAAATCACTCTTTGCATCTCCTATGACTTGATAGGATTTTATATTTCCTATTATATCTAGGTTTAGTTTTATTATGCCTATTGCTTTTCCTATTGATTGTTGTTTTGCTCCACTTTTTTTACCTTTATTCATTTTACAAAACGGCATTGGTTGATATTCACTTGAAGTAGGATACTTAGCATTTTGAAATGCACTTTTTTTAGTCTCCTCTAAAAAACTCACAATTTTTCCACCTCTACGACTTCCATCAGGCATAATAAAAAAGATTTCATCATTTTTGTAAACTTTAAAGCTACTATCGTTGAGTTTCTCTATTTTTTGCAAGTTTGCTACATCTATTCGTTCATAGTTTAACTTCCCTTCTTTTAACCAAGTACGAAACCCTATAAAAGTTTTCTCCTTAGTCGCTAAACCCCCACGAACATCAAAACCAGTTAAGTTAGTTTGAAAAAACTTCACTTTTCTTATACTATTTCCATTGTTATCGAGTATCTCTTTATGGATTAAAGCCTCTAAATCAACTTTAGCTTTACTCACTCTCTCTTTATCTTTTTTATCAAGTGCCTCAAGACTTCCAAGTAACTCTGCTATCTCATCTGCTCTCTTTTGAATAACTACACAAATAAAATCTTTAGGATTAACCTTAAAGAGATACATCTTCTCTAAGATATTTTTGTTAAAAATATCCGTAAACTTTTGAGAACTCATAGTAGGTGTTATCTTAAGCCCTATAAACTTATTTAAAATACTCTCTCTAACTGTAAAAATTCCATCTTTTTTCTTTTCATAAATAGTATCTTTATGAATTTTAGAGACCATTGGCTTTTTAGAAACCCAAAAACTAACAACTCTGTTTTTACCCCAAACATCTTTATAAAAAACTGACTCTTCCCCATAAGAGTTAAAGGCATTCTCTATTCTATCACACAACTCTTTTGGCTCTAGGTACTCCACCTCATCATTCACCACTAACTCTATGATAGGGAACTCTTTTTTTATCTTTGCTCTTGCTTCATCATCAATGAGACCCATATTTTCCCGAAAAGTATTTGAGAGTTTTTGTAGCCACAAGTGGTTTGTAAAACCTATAAGAAGTGCATCTATAGCATGATGGATGTTGGTATCTCTCACCTTTGTTTTTACACCTAAAAGCTTACGTATGTTTGAAGTAGCACGACCTTGTATATGTCGGACAGCACTTCCATCTAGCTGTTTTTTCTTATTTGTAAAAGGATAGTAGCACTTAAGAAGTTGTGCTGTAAGAGACTCTATATAACTCGTAGCTCTAAGACTTTTTGACTCAAAAACATCTTGAAATGTCTCATCTAAACTTGTAGCTAAAAGATTTTTTCTTTTTTTCCAGTTAATTTTATGTGATGAGAAAAGATGTTCTACTCTGTTTATAAAAGCCTCTCTATCACTTACAAAATCGAGTGCTAATCTATTTGACTTTTGTACATTTGTGTCACGGTGTGCTAAAACAAAGTTATGCTTTACACTCAGTCCACCTAAACTTTTAGGAATAATATGGTCTAGATCTACCTCATTACTAAAGATTTCTCCCAGCCCTATAACCTTCCCACTACATATATCTAAATACTCCTGCTCTTCCCATAGTAAAATTTTACGTGCATACTTTTTAATATTTTTACCATAAGAGTCTGCAATTTTTTGATACTCTTTATCTTCTGTTATACGGCTAAACTCTTTCTCTAAAGCACGGTTAGCCTTCTCTATATCTTTTTTTGTCTGCTCATTTTGACTCAGTTCTCGCGTACTCTCTATCCGTATCTCATCAAATGCACCATAAACACTATGAAGATGCTTCACAACTCTTAAAGTTGCACTCACGACATACTTAACGGGATGATTATTTATCTCTAAGTTCTCATCTTTTTCAAACTCAGCTATAGTAAGGTATTTTATCCCTTTTCTGTATTTTGAATAATCCTCTTTTCTCTCTAACCCTAGTATTTTCTTTATCTCATCGGTTGTGAGTCCCTCTTTAAAGTGAGGGATAAACTGCACCATTGCATAGTGTGAGATATTTAAACTATTTCCATGTTTGTTTTGTATCAACACGATAATAGTTTTCTCATCTACTAAATTTTTGAGTTTTTCATAGATAGATTTAGGAGATTTTTCATAAGCTAAAACATCAAAAATCTTTTGTAAAACTTCATACCCTCTCTCATCTTCTAAAGCATTAAGTATAAAACTATTATCTATTTTAGAGAGGCTATTTACAAAATGAAACTTTATGATTATATTTTCTATTTTTTTACCAGCTCGCAAATAACTATCTTCTTTATTAAATATCTTTACATCATCACCTAGTTGCAGTATCTTACGAATATCTTTGTACTTTACCTCGCCAATACTCTTCCCTTTTTTCACTTTTGCAAAAAAATCTTCTGCTATAACTTTTATCTGGGAAGGTGTAATTTTGAGAGTTGGTTTTGTATTGAAAGTGATGTTTGAGACTGATTCATACATCTTGAAGATATCAGAGAGCAGAGAGTACTGATGTGCTACCTTATACTTGGGATAGTACTCACAGTTTCCAAAAAGAGAGAGGTCAATAGTAGACTCTTTTTGGTCATCTATGGTTTCTATAACTCTTTTTATAAAAGCTGTCACATCAAAATCACTCTTAAAAAATCCAAACTTCTCTTGTGCCAAAAGTATCTTTTTTATCTCATCGTTTATGTACTCACGGCGAATCATATAGTTATAGTTGTCATGATTTCTAAATGTTGGAGTAGATTTTAGTATCTCCTCTTCATAAATAATTTGAGCTACAGTTTTATGAGGATTTTCAAGTCGTAAACTCTCTACAGTTTTAAGAGCAAGTTTAATTTTTCCCTTATCTTCATCCTCTTTTTTCTTTGTGAAATTATATTCTATTTTTAACTCTTCACAGAGTTCTTCAAGCAAATCTCCACTCTCTAAAGACTTGTATCCTCTATGCTTTGCCAAAGCATAAAAAATAGTAAAGAGTTCCCCCACTTCAAGTCTTCGACAAAAAGCCTCTTTGGCTCTGAGTTCCCATTTATTTATATAAAGATTCTCTTTTTCTTGATTTAAAAGTTTTGAAGATGTGGAGATATCAGACAGTTCAAAGAGTTTTGCAAGACTCTTTTTTCTCTTTTTTCGTAAAGTATAAAGATTTTTTGTAGAAGAGGCAGCACTATGAAGTAGTTTTTTTGAGTTTCCATCTTTGTCTGTTGGCTTATCAAACATACTTAGACCATAGTCAAGTAAGGAGTATCTATTTTCAGAGACTTCTTCCAAGACACTATATCCTATAGATGTTATACCTAAGTCTAAACTCAGTATTTTTTTACTCATAAAATTCCTTTTACTTATTTAAGCATACTCTCATTATAAATACTCAGAGAAGGAAATGCAAACTCTAAGTTATTTCTCTCTAGTATTTCCATAATTCTATGCATAACATCCTCTTTTGTCTCAAGCCACTCAGCCCAGAGGACTGACTTTGTAAAACAGTAGACTAAGATATTTATACTTGAATCTGAGAACTCATCTAAATAGACTAAAAGGTTCTTTTTTACCCCTTGCAGATCATCTTTTGAGACAAGCTTTGCCATATGATGGCGTTCATTATGATGTGTATATTTTGTTGCTTTTGTAGCTATACCATCATGCTTGTCTAACATAACTCGTATCTCAGCAATTGCATTTTTGATATCTTCGCTTTTAGAATCATACTTCACACCAATATGCATCTTGATTCTACGACCAAGTATTCTCTTATCCCAGTTTTTTACATCTTTTGAAGCGAATGTACCATTTGGAATAGCTATAAGAGCATTATCAAAAGTTCTTATGGTTGTCACACGAAGTCCTATCTCAACAACGACACCTTGGTGTCCATCTATCTCTATCCAGTCTCCTTGTGAAAAGACATCACTAAAAAGTATAGAGAGTGTTCCAAAAAAGTTACTGATGGTATCTTTAGCAGCAAAAGCCACAGCAAAACCACCGATACCAAGACCAGATAAAACAGCAGTTAAATTTACACCAGCAAAGAACAGCACTATAAGGATACCTATCATTATGATAACAAAGTTAACTATTTTTATTCCAACATTTACTAAATCATTTTTAATATTTGATCTATCTTCTTCAACTTTATTGAGTTTGATTGAGGCGATAGTATTTATAATTTTATAGACTATAAGTGTAAAATAAAAACCATAGACAATATTAAAAGCACGAGAGACAATCTCATTTGAGCTAAAGTCATTGTACACATAGATAACCATATTAATATTTATTATTAAAATAACAATATCTATAGGTTTATGTATTTTTGCAGATATATCGATAGCATACTCTTTAAAAAAGTCTATCTTAAAAAGATACTGTTCAAGCCATACATAAACAATTTTTCTAAAGAATGAGATTATTAAGATTAAGAAAAAGATTGATATTAACTTAATAATGTTTAATCCATAAGGTTCTATTATAGGGTTAATAGCTTGAACAATGGGAGAGGAGTCTACAAAAATAACGAAAGATATTAGATGATATTTTGAATACTTATTTAACCTATACATCTTAGAACTAAACTTATACATATAAGAAATTAAATCAATATTTACCTCTCTTAATGTATAAAAATCTCGAATATTTTTTTTAGTTGCTTTTAAAAGTTTAGACTCAGGTTCGATAAGAAGGATATCTTTATAGTCGTGTTTATAGAGTTTAGCAACTTCTAGTTGATTTTTAGAACTCAAACTATTTAAAAGATTTTCATACTCTTCTTTCGTTTCACTATCAAGACCTAAAAGAAGAGCTTTTATCATCTTGTTTTGACTTCTTAAAAGCTCATAAGACTTTACAACAACCTCATCTCTTATAACAGCATACTTATTTCCAGCACGTTTATTGATAGAAATAATCTTTTGAAGTGAAAATATTTCACTCTCATAAAGTTCTATATTGTTAATGTATCTTACTTTATTAGTCATCAAGTCATTGAGGGCTTGATTATAAAGAGTGTCTTGTTCTTTAAGTAGATTTTGAATCACCTCTTTAGTTACATTATCTTCATTCATCCTCTCTATAATACGCATCTGAGCATTTATAAAAGGAGTGAATTTTACTTCTGCACCAAAACTTAAGGAACTTAAAACTAGAATCAGAAAAAGAAATATTTTCATCGTATTACTAGATACCCTCAGCAATCATAGCATCAGCTACTTTTTTGAAACTAGCGATATTTGCACCATCTACATAGTTACCCTCTACACCATAATCTTTAGCAGTTAAAGCTACACGTTTAGCAATCTGCTGCATTGTAAGTTTTAGTTTTTCATCAACTTTCTCAAAACTCCATCTAATCATAGAAGCATTTTGAGCCATCTCAAACTCACTTACAGCTACACCACCAGCATTTGCAGCCTTAGCAGGTGCAAAACAGATTTTATGAGATAAAAAGTCATTTATAGCTTTTGGAGTTGAAGGCATATTTGCACCCTCTGTAACACTCACTACTCCATTTACTATTAGGTTCTGAGCATCTATATCTGTCAGCTCATTCTGTGTTGCACAAGGAAAAGCGGCATAACATGGAATGTCCCAAACAGCATGAGCACCTTCAGGATACTCCTCAACAGAAATATATTTCGCTTCAGGATGAACTTCTATATACTCTTGAAGTGAAGCACGACGATTGAGTTTAATATCTTTAAGAAGATCTAAATCAACTCCACGAGCATCATAAATCGTACCCTTAGAATCAGTACAAGTAACAGGAATTGCTCCAATATGTTGGAGTTTTTCTATAGCATGAAGTGCAACATTTCCAGCACCACTTACAGTACAAACTTTACCTTCTAAAGTCTCTTTTCCTTCCATCTCAAGCATAGTCTCAGTAAAATAAACAGCTCCATACCCTGTAGCTTCAGGACGCATTAATGAACCACCAAAGAAAAAAGGCTTTCCTGTTAAAACACCCTCAAATGATGAAGTGATTTTTTTATACTCTCCAAAAAGGTAACCAATCTCACGACCACCTACACCGATATCTCCAGCAGGAACATCAATGCGTGGACCGATGTACTTATGTAGTTCAGTCATAAAAGCTGAACAGAACTTCATAACTTCAAAGTCAGACTTTCCTTTAGGATCAAAATCTGCACCACCTTTACCTCCCCCAATAGGAAGACCAGTAAGTGCATTTTTGAGGATCTGCTCAAAACCTAAGAATTTAAGGATTCCCTCATTTACAGTTGGGTGAAAACGTAAACCACCCTTGTATGGCCCAAGAGCATTGTTAAACTGTACACGAAAACCAGTATTTACTTGAATCTTATTGTTATCATCTAACCAAGTTACTTTAAACTTTATAACTCTATCAGGAACTACAAGACGCTCTAATATCGCATACTCTTGATACTTTTCATCTGACTCTAAAAGTGGTGCAATTGAGTAAATCACCTCTTCCATTGCTTGATAAAAGACCTTATTCTCTGCACAGTTTCCATTCTCAAATTTTTTAATTTCTGTTTCTGCTATTGACATATATATTTCCCTTATATTTTATAAATTAATTTTGTAATTATAGTGCATTTTTTAACATCATTCGACGTAAATATGCGATTTTACTCTGTAGTGGTAGATCTTTTGGACAGACATCTTCACACCCCAAAAGAGTCATACATCCAAAAACACCATCCTCATCACCTATCATCTCATAAAACTCTTCATCTGTTCTCTTATCCCGAGGGTCAAGATGGTATCTAGCAACTTTGTTGAGTCCAACTGCTCCAACAAAATTCTCTCGCATCTGTATAGTTCCACAACCTGCTACACAACAGCCACACTCGACACAGCGATCAAGCTCATAAATCTCATCAGCTAATGCAGGTTCCATTCTCTCTTCAAGTCTATCTACTTGTAACTCATTTGATTTGTTATGTATCCAAGTCTCTAAACGCTCATTAAGCCCGCGCATCCATTTTCCAGTGTAAATAGACAAGTCACCAATGAGCTCAAAAAGAGGTAAAGGAGCAAGTGTTATGTGTGCATCTAGTTTTTTAGTAAGTGTTCTACAAGCGAGTGTAGGTTTACCATTTACAAGCATTGAACAACTCCCACAGATACCTGCACGACAGACAAAGTCAAACTTTAGCGAATTGTCATGATGTTCTCGTATCTCATTAAGGGCTACAAAAAGAGTCATTCCTATCGCCTCTTCTACCTCAAAAGTCTCCATATGAGGAAAGTCATCAGGATCATGCGGATCAAAACGTAAAATACTAATCTTTAAAATTCTTGGGGCTTTCTCTTCTTGACTCATACATTCTCTCCTAGTCTCTCATTTATACCTTGATACTTTTTAGGTAACTTTTCTATAAAAGGCATCACCGCATTCTGAATCTCAAATCTATCTTTTCCTTGAGCCTCTAACTCTTTTGTGATTGCATCTACTGCTGATTGTCGTATAGGTGTCTCATCATGGTGTAGTGTCAAATCTTTTCCATATCCACGAAAACCGGGAGGCATCTCCATCTCACCGATAGATATCTCTTCATAACTCATAGTTGGAAGTTCATCTTCTGCATCTGGCCAAGAAGTTATACTCCGTTTAAGCCAGTTTGCATCATCACGTTCAGGATAATCCTCTCTAGAGTGTGCACCACGACTCTCAGTTCTAAGAAGTGCACCAAGGGCAACAGTCAATGCTACTTTTATCATCTTTTGAGTTCTGTAAGCATTTACCAAAGCTGGATTTGCCGCACGAGATTTTGAACGAAATACAGAGATGTTTTTAGCACGTTTATGTAACTCTTTAAGCTCATCAACTGCTTTTTGAAGATCCTTCCCATTTCTAAAGATACCTACATCTTCCATCATTATCTCTTCCATTCGACGGCGAAGCTTGTAAGCATCCTCACCCTCCTCTTTTGAAAGAAGTGCATCTAATTTATCTTGCTCTATTTTTAAAAATTTCTCAACATTTGCAGTATGAATAGATATGTGTGACTCTGCACTCTCTAAATAATCACTAATATACTCAGCTACTAACATTCCTGCAACAACTGTCTCACTCACAGAGTTTCCACCCAAACGGTTAAATCCATGCATATCCCAGCAAGCAGCTTCTCCAGCAGAGTATAAACCCTTGAGTGTTTGAGACTCTCCCGTATATTTGGTACGAATTCCACCCATAGAGTAGTGCTGGGTAGGACGAACTGGTATCCACTCTTCAGCTGGATCTATCCCTAAAAAGTTTTCACATATCTCTTTTACTTCTCGAAGATTCTTCTCAATGTGCTCACGACCAAGTATAGTTATATCTAACCACAGGTGATCGCCATAACGGCTCTTTACACCCTTACCCTTTCTCATGTGCTCAGTCATTCTACGACTCACAACATCACGTGAAGCCAACTCTTTTTTCTCAGGCTCATAGTCTGGCATAAAACGGTAACCATCTTTATCTAAAAGAAGTCCACCATCCCCACGACACCCTTCAGTTGTAAGGATACCGACTGGAACTATAGCCGTTGGGTGAAACTGTATAGCTTCCATATTTCCTAGAGTTGCTACACCCGTTTCAAGTGCTATAGCCTGCCCGATTCCCTGACAGATGATAGCGTTTGTTGAAACGCTATAGATACGACCATAACCACCAGTAGCGATAGTTGTCGCTTTTGAGACATATGCTACAAGTTCACCACTCATAAGGTTTCTTGCAATAGCCCCATAACAGCGACCATTCTCATGGATAAGACTTATAGCTTCTAAACGCTCATGTATCTCCACCTTATCCTCGTGCGCTTTGTTATCCATAGCATAGAGCATTGAGTGTCCTGTTCCATCTGATGTGTAACAAGTTCTCCACTTTTTCGTTCCACCAAAATCACGAGCCGTTATAAGGCCATGAGCATCATCTTTCTCCGTAATCGTCACTTTTTTAGCATTTATGATAGCTGTTCTATCTCCTCGTTGCACTCGAGTCCAAGGTACACCCCAGTGAGCCAGTTCTCTTATAGCTTTTGGAGCACAGTGAGTAAACATACGTGCGACAACTTGGTCAGCACCCCAGTCACTCCCTTTAATGGTATCTGAAAAGTGTACATCTTCATTATCACCCTCCCCCATTTTAGAGTTAGCTAAAGAAGCCTGCATACCACCTTGAGCAGCTGAAGAGTGAGAACGTTTAGGTGGTACTAAAGTAAGGACAATCGCATCATGTCCTCTCTCTTTTACACCCGTTGCAACACGGAGACCAGCAAGACCTCCACCGATGATGAGAACATCTGTATATATCACTTTCATTAGTGAGCCTCCAAGTGGATAGTTTGAGATTTGTACTTCACACCATCACTAAAGTCATGTGTCATACCGATGTAGGTGTACTTAGCTAAAGAGCCTAGCCCTACAACTATGTAAAGGGCTATCATAAACTTCATAAGAAGCTTAAATCTTGCACGAGAGACTTTTGTATTTTTTCCTTCACCAAATCCCCATTTTAAAGCTAAACGGTAAAGACCTATAAAAGCATGAGAGACTACTGAGATAAGAAGCATAAAGTAAAGAGGTCCCATCAGTTCATCAACAACTCTGCTTGAGCTTGCAAATGGTCCAATATTTTCTGGTTGACTTAACATTATGTAGAGGTGAACACTTCCTATAAAGAACATCATAAACCCAGTAATAACTTGAACCATCCAAAGATAGGAGTCTTCATGTTTCATTCGTTTTGTATGTTCTGTGATTATTTTATAGTCTCTATAAGATGCAGGAAATTTGCGAACAGCTAAAACAGCATGAAGGATAAAGATACTCCCTATAGTCGCTGCTAAAAAACTTATGATCCCAGGATACTTCTCACCAAAGAAGTAATACCCTTCAAACATTATGGTCACTCTATACATCATCTCATTTGAGATGAGAATAGAAGCTTCAAAAAGAATATGCCCCATGATAAAAACTGCGAGTATTAACCCAGTTGCACTCTGTAAAAAATCTAATCTTGCGGGTATTTTATCTATCTTTTTTTGTTTCATTGAAAACCTACTGTCTATTTTTGTTATTTTACAATAAGTTAGCTAGATTTTAGTTAAATATTACTATCTCTTCTGATAGATAATCCCCATCAAGTTTTATAATTTTGAGTGAATCTAGTTCATTAAAAAGTGAACTACTCTCATCTGTTATGAGCATCGCATTACTCTCATGCATTACACTCACCATTCCTGAACCATAACGGTTCCCTCTTGTAGCACTAAATACACCCTCTTGGAGTGTTCCTAAAACAACATTTACACGACCACTTTTTGTTTTAAAATCTGTACTATTTTTTGCTAGTTCTATATTATGGTAATAATTTTTATGTCCCTGTATTTTTCGTAGAGCTGGGATAACAAAAAGATAGAGGTTTACCATAGCTGTTAAAGGGTTTCCTGGAAGACAGATAACAAAAGTCTTATCCATTTTTCCCATCATTATTGGGCGACCCGGTTTTATATTTACACCATCAAAAAGAGTCTCTAAACCATTTGCTTCAAAGCCACGACCTACAAAATCAGCATCCCCCATAGAGATACCACCACTCGTAATGATTATGTCATAACTTTTAAGCTCACTTATGAAGGCTACAGTATCTTCTAGGTTATCAGGGATTACCTTTATATAGGAAGCTTCAAAACCCTTCTCTTTAAGTATAGAGATAACGGCAAAAGAGTTACAGTTATATATCTCATCTTCACTCGCTACTTCCCACGGCTCTTTAAGTTCATTTCCAGTTGAGACTACAGCGATGCTAAGAGGACGTTTCACTTGGATATTCATAATACCCTGAGAGGCTAAAACAGCAATAACACTTGGTGTTACTTCTTCTCCCTTTGAGAATAGTGTTGCACCAAGCTCACACTCCTCTCCTTTTAGCCGTAGGGCATCACCTTTTTTTACAGTGGCTGGAATTTTTACTCTATTATCTTTAAAAGATTCAACATTTTCTATAGGAATGATAGTATCAACATCAGAAGGAACCTGTGCCCCTGTCATAATCTTATAACACTCACCTTCAGAGAGAGAGGCTTCATGTCTCTCACCAGCATAAACACTCTTTAAAACAACAAGTTCTTTACCTGCATCACTCGCCTTTATAGCAAAGCCATCCATTGCAGAGTTATTAAAAGAGGGAAGATTTTTAACACACTTTATATCTTCGGCTAATACACGACCATAAGCCATATCAAGAGTTACATTTTCACTTAAACTGTTCTCTTTCCCATTTTCAAAAACTAATGCCACTGCATCTCTAAAATCTACATAATTTTTAGCCATTAAAATCCCCTTAAATATTGATGAATACTAACAAATATATACTTAACAAAAGATTGTTACTATTTAAGATTTTCTTCTTTTCTGTATCTGTGTAGTTCTGAGAGTAACCACTGTGAACTCTCTACCTTTGGCTTATGAGGACAAGCTATATAGTATTTACTTCCAAATATCAAACTTTTTGTAGCACTTAAACGGATAAAATCTTCAACACTTTTTTTCTATATGTTCTCTTGCCTCTTCACCATTATAAGAAGTTCCATTTCGTATGTAACTACACTCTGTAGTTTGAACATACTTTAAAAGATGATCTACTTCATCTTCATAGTGAGCATCTCTTGCACTCAAAGAGGCTAAAAGAGAGAGAATTATAAGTAAAAATTTCATCATATTTTCATCCCTCTTTTTGTTTTACATTATAGTCTAACTATGTAAAATAAAAGCTAGTTCTGCTATAATCGCACAAAAAAAAGTAAGGTCACCTAATGAATGAAACACTACTCTACACCCTAGTCCACACTATTCACATTTTTTCTGTTTTCACTTATGGTGGTTTTTTAATAGTAGATATTCTTTTTCTCTCTAAAATGAAGCAAACACTCAATGAGGATGAGGCAGTAAAAGCTCGTGAAGCGATAATGATGCATGTAAGAAAAGTTGTACCCTATGCACTTATGGTCGCTGTTGCTTCAGGACTCTTTATGGTTTTTAATATCTATGGTGAGATAGGTGAGGATGGTCCTAGTAGCTTTCAAGTTATGCTCGGGATAAAAGCATTTTTAGGTTTATGGTTAGGTTTTCGAGGTATTAACCAAAAACTTTTTGGTATAAATCCATGGGTATTTAAATCTCACTTTTTCCCTTTTTCACTTGTGATTATGATTATTTTACTCTCCCAAATGATGTACCTCTAAAAACCCTTTTTAAGAGATTTAGTGCTATAATAAAAAATAATATTACAAGCGAGTAAATATGCCTAGTTCTCTTCTTTTTTCCTCTTTAATGATACTTGCTATTGTCATTATTCTCCCTCTCGCTTTTCATCTTACAAAGTACCTTGGTGTAAAGAGTGATAATAAGAGGAAAAATGAGACTGTAGAGGGTGGGATTCGTGCCGTTTATAAAGACTCCTTTGAGAGTTTTAATGTAAAGTTTTTTCTTGTAGGTATTGTCTTTATTATCTTTGATGTAGAGATACTTTTTATGTTTCCATGGGCACTTAACCTACGAGACTTGGGTCTTTTCGCCCTTGTGGAGATGTTCGTCTTTTTAGGACTACTTATAGGTGGACTCATCTATGTATATAAATCAGGAATTCTTAAATGGACGTAAGTAACAGACACCTTTTAGATGAAGCCGTAGTAACAACTAAACTTGATGCTGTCATTGACTGGGGGAGAGAAGCTTCTCTCTGGCCTTTTGTCTTTGGAACGGCCTGTTGTGCCATTGAGTTTATGGCAACAGCAGCCTCTCGTTATGACATCTCACGTTTTGGAGCAGAGGTACTACGTTTCTCTCCTCGACATGCTGACCTTCTTATAGTTGCGGGAACTATTAGCTATAAACAGGCCCCTATCTTAAAGCAGATTTGGGATCAGATGCCTGAGCCAAAGTGGTGTGTAGCCATCGGAGCTTGTGCCTCTACTGGCGGTTTTTATGACAACTATACAACGCTTCAAGGCATAGATGAGATAATCCCTGTAGATGTCTATGTTGCAGGGTGTCCTCCTCGACCGGAGGCGATACTCGATGCTGTGATGGATATACAACGACAACTCAAACGCGAAGAGAAATTTGCACTTAGAAACCAAGAGTTTAAAGGGAGACTTGATGATCTCTAAATCCTTAGACCTTAAAGAGGATATACTCTACCAAACAGTGCAAAATGCAAAAGAGAAAGAGGGTTTCATCCTTCTTTTAGACATAACGTGCATAGATAATCTTCACAAAGCACACCCTTCAAGTTCACGTTTTGAGCTTGTCTATATTTTAAGACATAGAGATTTTTTAGAGACTCGTATCTATAAAGTGGCCTTAATGCAAGAGAGTATCCAAAGCATAAGTAGACTTTTTGAGTCAGCAGACTGGGCAGAGAGAGAGGTGTATGACCAATATGGCATCATCTTTAAGGGGCATAAAAACCTCAAACGACTCCTGAATCATATGGAGTTTAAAGGGCATCCTCTTCGAAAAGATTATGAGATAACCAAGGGGCAGATATGTACCTACTCACAAGATTTGATGGATGAGATGATTCCCCTGCTTAAAGAGCGAGAGTTAGAGCTTCAAAAAGACAACTTAATGGTAGTAAACCTAGGCCCCTCTCATCCCGCAAGCCACGGAACTATCCGAACACTTGCAGCTCTTGATGGTGAGACTATTGTTGCAGCAGCGTCAGAGATAGGCTACTTACATCGAGGCTTTGAGAAGTCATGTGAAAACCATAACTACAATCAGATTATCCCCTATACAGACCGCCTTAACTACTGCTCTGCGATTATGAACAACATAGCATTTGCAAAAACAGTAGAAGAGATGCTTGATGTGACTCTCCCCGATAGGGGTATATTTATTCGTGTTTTAGTAGGTGAACTCTCTCGTATCATCGACCACCTTGTCTGTCTCTCTGCGGGGCTTTTAGATATGGGAGCACAAACAAACTACTGGTACCTTTTTAACCCACGAAATGATGCCTATGACTTTCTCTCTAAACTTACAGGAGCACGACTCACAAACTCCTATATGCGTATTGGTGGTATGACTCACGACTTGTATGAGGGTTGGGAGAGTGATCTTAAAACTGTACTTGAAAAAATTGACTTTGGGATTACAGAGTCTCTAAAGATGATAGTTGGTAACCGTATCTATAATGACCGTATTACCGATGTATCACCTGTTAGTAAAAAAGAAGCAATAGGGTACGGGTTTACAGGCCCAAACCTTCGTGCGAGTGGTGTAGCATTTGACCTACGATTTTCAAACCCTTACTACTTCTACGATAACTTTGAGTTTGATATGGTTGTGGGAAGTGTTGGTGATACCTACGACAGAATGATGGTACGTTTTGATGAGATGAATGAGTCTATGAAGATTATCCGTCAAGCGATGACACAGATGCCTGGTGGTGAGTTTAACATCAGTGACAAAAGTATTATCATGCCAAGTAAAGAGTCTATTTATGGTGGTATTGAGGGAATGATGAACCAGTTTAAACTTGTCATTGATGGAGTAAAAGTACCAGAGGGGGAACACTACAGCTCTTATGAAGCGGCTAATGGTGAACTCGGATTCTATATAGTAAGTGATGGAAGTGGTACACCTTACAAGGTAAAAGTAAGACCTCCCTCTTTTTATCATCTCGCAGCCTACCCTAAAATCATAGAGAAGTACCAAGTAGCTGATGCTATCATGACTCTTGGAAGTCTTAACATTATCGCAGGAGAGATGGATAGATGAGTTTTAAGTTTACAGAAGATAATTTACTTGAGATAGAGCGTTTAAAAAAACGCTATCCAGCACCTCAGGCACTCTGCTTACCTTCTCTTTGGATGGCACAGTATCAGGAGGGATACATCTCACTTGAGGCTATTGATGCTATCAGTCAAGTGACTACTATTCCTGCGATGGAAATCTATAGGGTTGCTACTTTTTATACTATGTTTCATTTAGAAAAAAGCGACAAGATAGAAGTCGATGTCTGTAAAACACTATCTTGTAAACTCTGTGGGAGTGATGAAATACTCAAACACCTAGAGAGTAAATCAGATATAAAAATAAATCATGTTGAGTGTCTTGGTTCATGTGGTACAGCTCCTGTAATGCAGATAAACGATAAAAACTATGAGAACTTAACAAACACCAAAGTAGATGCTATTTTAAAGGAGCTTTAATGAGAGAGTGTCAAATAGTATCTCGTAAGTTTCATATAGAAAATGCATGTACTTTAAGAGTAGCAAAAGAGCATGGAGCCTATAACTCCCTTGTAAAACTAAAAGAGTATGATCCCCAACACATCACTCAAATCATAAAAGAGTCAATGCTCCGTGGAAAAGGTGGTGGTGGAGCCCCAGCAGGAATGAAATGGGAACTAATGCCACTCGATGATAAAAAGCCAAACTTTTTAGTCGTTAACTGTGATGAGAGTGAACCAGGGACTTTTAAAGATAGACAAATCATCTCAAAAGATCCTCATCTTTTGATAGAGGGAATCATTCTAACTTGTTATGCCATCAAAGCAAAAGCTGCCTACATCTACATTCGTGGAGAGTATAAAGAGTATCAAGAGATTTTACAAAACGCTATAGATGAGGCATATAGTGCTGGACTTTTAAAAGAGTGTGACATTACTATCCATCGCGGTGCAGGTGCATATATCTGTGGAGAGAAGTCAGCTCTCTTGGAGTCTATGGAAGGAAAACGTGGACATCCAAGATTAAAACCTAAACAAAAAGAGCCAGAGTGGTTTTTTGGAAATGCTACTTTAGTAAACAATGTCGAGACTATCGCAACTGTCCCTTTCATAGTAAAAAATGGAGCTGATGCCTATAGAGCCTATGGAACAGAAAAATCTCCAGGAACTCTTCTTTTTGCGATGAGTGGACATATCAATAGACCGGGAGTTTATGAAGCGGAGTTTGGGACAAATATGCTTGAGTATATCAACCACTACGGTGGCGGTATTAAAAATGGAAAAAAACTTAAAGCACTCATACCTGGGGGGGTCTCCTGTGGCGTTTTAACAGCTAAGGAGTGTGAGGGTTTAACACTTGACTATGAAGCCCTGCGAAGTGCTGGGAGTTCATTAGGAACTGGTGGTATGATAGTGATGGATGAAGATACAAACATGCTAGAAGCTCTAAAAAATATACTAGAGTTTTACCATGAAGAGTCTTGTGGACAGTGTACTCCTTGTCGAGAAGGGAGTGGCTGGAGTGATAAGATAGTTGGTCGTATTTTAGAGGGTAATGGCACGAAAGAGGACTTAGATAAACTCTTTGAACTCGCAGATATTATGAACGGAAAGACTATCTGTGTATTTGCACCCTCTATCTCTACAGTTTTAGTCTCTTTTATCAGTAAGTTTAGAGATGAGTTTGAGGCGGTAGTATCATGAGTCAACTTGTAAAACTCATTATAGATGGGCAAGATTATGAAGCAGAGCAAGACTCTCTGCTTATACAACTACTTATAGACAAAGAGATAAAAGTGCCCTACTTCTGCTACCACGAGTCACTCGGGGCTGATGGTAACTGTCGTATGTGTATGGTAGGCATTGAAGGGCAAAAACGTCCTCAAATTGCTTGTGATACTCTCATCAAAGAGGGGATGATTGTCAACACAAAAACAGATACTATAAAGCAAGTTCATACCGATATACTTGAACTCGAACTCATTAACCACCCCGTTGATTGTCCCACTTGTGATCAAGCCGGAGAGTGCTCTTTACAAGATTTTTATATGGAGTATGGGCTACACTCTTCTAAGATAACTATAGAGGAGAAAGTAAAACATAACAAGGCTATTGATTTGGGATCAAATGTTATGCTTGACCAAGAGCGATGTGTACTGTGTGCAAGATGTACTCGTTTTACAGATAAGATAACAGGAACTCATGAGCTTGGAATTGTTGGGAGGGGTGATGAAGCGAAAGTTACAACTATGCCAAACCGTCCTCTCTCAAACCCTTATGCAATGAATGTTGTAGATTTATGTCCAGTGGGTGCTCTTACATCTAAGGACTTTCGTTTCTCCCAACGTGTTTGGCTCTTAGAGAGTGCAGATGGCGTTTGTCACGGCTGTGCAAAGAACTGTAGTATCATTATAGATCATAATAAGCTCAAGTACAAAGATGATACTATCTATAGATTTCGCCCTCGTAGAAACGATGCCATCAATGGCTTTTTCATCTGTGACACAGGGAGACTCAGCTATAGAGAACTTCAAGAAAATCGCCAAGAGACTCCTCTTTTAGATGGAGTAAAAATCAGTGAAGATAAAGCTATAGAGAAAGCAAAAGAGCTGATACTCCTCTACAAACGAAACACCTCTATCATCATAGATGCAAACCTATACACCCAAGAGATAGAGGCTATAGTGGCATTTGCACAGGAGATAGGTGCTGATGTTTATGCACCTCTTGATATCTATAGAGATGAGGCATTTGGGGATGATATGCTCAGGAGTTCTATGCGAGCTGCTAATGCACAAACGATTATAAATATGGATATAAACACTCAAAAACCAAAAAAAGTGGGACTTATACTTAACTTTAATCATCCAGAAAAGTTTGAGAGTGCTGCTACAATAAACTTTCTAACACACACTCGCGCAGAGACTGCACTCACTCTTCCAATAGCTACATTTACAGAATCAAGCGGTTCCCTTACAAATGAAGATGGTATTACACAGTTTAGTAAAAAAGTTATACATAAAAACATACCAGTACCAACACTCATAGAGTCTCTAAAAAGAGTCTCACAATGAGTACAGCTTCTATCTTTGTAGCACTTATCTCTTTTATTCTCGGAGCACTCTTAGCACTACTCACCATTCCTGTACTCGTTTGGCTTGAACGTAGGATAGCCTCTCTTATACAAGATAGAGTAGGACCAAACCGTACAAATATCTTTGGCTTTCGACTCGGTGGTGTTGTACAATCGTTTGCAGATGTTGTAAAACTTCTCCTTAAAGAGGAGTACTACCCTAGCCATATCAAGATGGGAAGATGGCTCTTTATGCTCGCCCCTGTCATCACATTTGTAGCGGCATTTTTAGCTTTTATGGCGATACCTTTTGCCGATACACTGCTTATAGATGGAGAGCTTTTACGAGTACAAGCACTTCCTATAGACTTCGGTGTCTTTTGGTACTTGAGTATCGGGGCTGTTGGTGTTTTAGGTGTCATCTTTGGTGGTTATCTCTCTCACAATAAATATGCCCTTTTAGGAGCTGCTCGTGCAGGGAGTATGGTTATCTCGTATGAGTTGGCTCTTGGACTAAGTGTTCTCTCTTTTGTACTACTTTATGACACTGTTGATTTTAATGCTATGGTTATATGGCAGTCACAGACTCTCTTTGGATCTCTTCCAGCCTGGGGAATCTTTATCCAACCACTTGCGAGTATCATCCTCATAGTAGCACTCTTTGCAGAGACAAATAGAAACCCTTTTACTGTAGCGGAGGGTGAGAGTGAGATAGTTGCCGGCTATATGACGGAACATACAGCTATGAAGTTTGCTATGTACTTTATGGGTGAATATGTCGCTATGAATACAGCGAGTGCGGTCATCATCACAGTAGTTTTTGGAGGGTATCAACTCCCTTGGGTAAGTACAGCTATGCTTTTAGAAAACTTCACAACATTTACAGTAACTCTTATGATGGGTGTTCCTATTTTTCTTTTTATATTTATAAAGTGGATGCGAAAAAACAATCGTGTCAAAGAGACACTCAGTAGTGATGGTGGGCGTAACTTTGAGACAAAGGTTCTTACAACTGCTCTTGTTTTAATGGGACTCTTTATTGAGATGCTACTTCTATATGTCTCTTTTATCGCTCCTAGTGATTTAGGAGCAACACTCACTGTAGCTATATTTCAAGTCATTACATTTGTAATAAAACTTATGATGTTTAACATCTTTTTTATCATTATACGATGGACTCTCCCTCGTTTTCGTTATGACCAAGTACAGAAGTTAGGATGGGTATACCTCCTACCACTTGCACTCTTTAACCTTTTTATCACAGCTATTATAGTTGTAGGAGTTGGACTATGAGCCATAACATCAAAATAACTGCAAGACCAGAGCGAACACTCAAGCATAATCTCTATCTTCCTGCTATATATGCAGGGTTTAAAGTAACATTTAAACACTTTTTTACAAACCTCAACGACATAAATGCAGTGGAGACACTCCGTTACCCAGAGGAGCAACCTACAGATATAAGCTCTCGATACCGAGGACTACACCGCTTAACACACCGTGAAGATGGAACAGAAGCTTGTGTTGCCTGCTTTATGTGTGCAACAGCCTGTCCCTCAAACTGTATATTTATTGAAGCACAAGAGAGAGAGGATGGAGTAGATGAGAAGAGACCTAAAAGCTTTTTTATCGATACCTTAGAGTGTGTCTTTTGTGGCTACTGTGTAGAGGCTTGTCCCTGCGATGCTATCCGTATGGATACAGGTATCTTTAGTCTTACTGGAGATAAACGGGAAGACTTTGTTATGGATAAAGAGATGCTACTGAGTCATAAAGGTGCATTTGGAGAGGAGGTGAGTTGTGCTCGTGGATAATTTAGAACTTATTATATTTAGTATCTTAGCCTTTTTTATGCTTGGAGGAGCGATAGTAATGCTCCTGAGTAAACAGACTATTTTTTCAGCTTTTGGTTTTTTAATCACGATGATAGGACTAGCAGGAATGTTTGCACTCTTAGAGAGTAGGTTTTTAGCTGTAGCTCAAATTATGGTGAGTGTTGGAGCAGTTGTTGTTTTGAGTATGCTTACTATTTTAACAGTAAATGCCCAAGAGAAAAACCTTCCAAAAGAGCAGTTTAAAACGCTATGGATACTCTTCTCTTTAGGGTTAGTATCCCCTTTTACTTTTCTACTCTATAAAGTACTCTTAACACTCCCTAATCATTTTGCAGAGATGGAAACACTCACAGCCAAAGTAACAGGAGAACTGCTTTTTAGTAAATGGGTTCTTCCTTTTGAGACACTCTCTATTTTACTTTTAAGTGCTATGCTCGGGGCTATTATTATCGCGAAAAACAGATCCAAAGGAGAGCAGTCATGAGTCCAGATCTCTTTTTTCTTCTCGCCTCTCTTCTCTTCTCACTTGGTTTAGTTGGAGTAGTTAGTCGCAGAAATCTCTTTGTAGTTTATATGTCTATTGAACTTATGCTTAGTTCTATAAATCTTATCTTGGCTACACTTTCTAAACTCTTAGGTGATGGAAGTGGCAGTGTTATGGCACTGCTACTCATCGCAGTCATTGCAGCTGAAGCAGCACTCTTTCTCGCTATCATTGTCCATCTGTATCGCGAGAACAGAACAGTTGACAGTGACACTTTTAATGATCTCAGCGAGGTAAAGTAGATGCTAAACCTCATAGTCATACTTCCCTTTTTCTCAGCACTACTACTAGCACTTATCTATCTTAGTAACCCTAAACAAAAACGCTATCAACTCTATACAACCATAGGTGTTGGAACTATTTTAACTATTACTCTATTTTCACTCTTTATACTCCTAGAGGTAGTTCAAAATGGAAAGACTCTGCATACAACACTCTTTACTTGGCTCTCCCTTGGAGAGTTACAGATAGAGCTTGCATTTAGAGCAGATAAACTCTCTGTTGTAATGATTAGTTTCATCACTTTTATAGGTTCACTTATCCATATCTATGCTGCTGGATATATGAAAGATGACACAGGATATGGTAAGTTTTTTAGCTACTTTAACCTCTTTATGGGGAGTATGTTACTCCTTGTTTTAGCAAATAACCCTATCATTATGTTTATTGGATGGGAGCTTGTTGGTGTCAGCTCTTATCTACTCATCGGTTTTTACCACAAAGAGAGTGCAAACATCACCGCAGCAAACAAAGCCTTTATACTTAACCGAGTAGGAGATTTTGGTTTTATTATGGGGATTGCTCTACTCTTTATCTCTTTAGAGGGGAGTGGCTTTAGTTTTGAAGATATTGAAGCAAATATTTTTTCTATAGATAGTGAGAAACTCTCTCTTATTGGCATTTTACTCTTTGTGGGGGCTATGGGAAAATCAGCACAGATTCCTCTCTATGTTTGGCTACCAGATGCTATGGCAGGGCCAACACCAGTCTCAGCACTTATACATGCTGCAACCATGGTAACTGCCGGTGTTTATATGGTCTCTAGATATAGCTTTCTTTATGAGCAGATTCCAGATGTTGGAGTTTTTATTGCATACATTGGAGCTTTTTCAGCACTCTTTGCAGCCATCATTGCATCGTACCAGAGTGATATTAAAAAGATTCTCGCCTACTCTACTATGAGTCAGCTGGGTTATATGTTTATAGCAGTTGGACTTGGAGCATACTCTAGTGGTATCTTTCATGTTTTTACCCATGCCTTTTTTAAAGCACTTCTCTTTATGGGTGCAGGAGCTGTTATAGTAGCTCTCCATCATGAGCAAAATATTTTTAAAATGGGAACACTAAAAACAAAACTCAAACTTATCTATATTACGATGTTTATAGCAACACTTGCCATCAGTGGTATTCCTCCTTTTGCAGGATTTTTCTCAAAAGATGCTATCTTAGTCACAGCCTTTGCAAGTGAACACTACACTCTCTGGGCCATGGGTTCACTCACAGCTGGACTTACCGCTTTTTATATGTTTCGCCTTATTTTCACTGTCTTTCATGCTCAAGCAAAAAAAGAGCATTCGCTCCAATCTCTACCAAAGAGTATGACCTACCCTTTAGTTGTTTTAGCATTTGGAAGTAGTGTTGCAGGTTTTTTAGGTGTAAATAGTGCCTATGGAGGGGATATGCTTATAAATAGTTTTCTCTCCCTACCAGATAGAGTTCACCCTATCTCTCACACAACAGAGTACATACTAGGTTCGTTAAATGTTCTTCTTGCCCTTGGAGGGATGGGTCTTGCTTATAAGCTTTTTGCGAAAAATCCTAAAGAGCCACAAGAGAGTACTATTTACAAAAAAATAGTTATAAATAAATTTTATATCGATGAGATTTATACAGTGCTTATTATAAAACCGCTACTTCTCTTAAGTCATTTTATCGCGGATGTATTAGAAAAAAGAGTCTTTGATGCTCTTATAGATACTACTGTTTGGCTCTACCTAGGAGCTTCAAAACAGTTTATAAAACTACAAAATGCGAAAGTGAGATACTATGCTCTCTATATTTTAAGTGGGCTATCTTTTATCTCCCTCTACCTTATTTTTAAACTCGGAGTTATCTCATGATGGCAAATATCTTAACAACTATCATCTTTTTACCTCTTAGTGTCGCTCTGTTTCTTGGACTCTTTCGTGCAGATCTCAAACTCCTTCGCATAGGAGCTATACTCTCATCTCTTGGAACATTAGGACTTACTCTTCTTCTGCTGAGTCACTTTAATCCAGAAGCAACACAGATGCAGTTTGTTGTAAATCATGCTTGGATTCAAAATGCGGGTATGCACTACAAGCTTGGGATAGATTATCTTTCACTTGTTATCCTCTTACTCATTACATTTTTAATGCCTCTTCTCTATCTTTATATGCTTAAAGAGTCTCGTAAAGGGTACTGGTATAACATGATGCTCCTCCAAACAGGGGTTACAGGGGCAGTTCTTTCACTTGACCTTATTCTCTTTTATCTCTTTTGGGAAACCATGCTACTGCCTATCTTTGTGATGATTGGAAAGTATGGAAGCAGTATGAGACAGTATAACTCTATGAAAATTCTCCTTATAACTGTTTTAGGCTCAATGAGTATGCTCTTTTCTATCTTATACATTGGGTATATATACTTTGAGACACATGCTGTTTGGAGCTTTGCTCTTAGTGATCTTAGTAGCATAACATTTCAAGCTCGTACTTCTATCTGGCTTGCAGCAGGCTTTCTACTCGCCTTTGCCATTAAAATTCCTCTTGTTGGTTTTCACACTTGGATGGCACCTGCTTATGGAAGTGCTCCTACTCCTGCTGTTGTGATTATGTCTGCGATTATGGCAAAACTCGGTATTTATGGTCTATGGCGTTTTGGTTTTGGACTCTTTAGTGAAACACTAAAGTTCTATGAACCAACTATTATTGTTCTTGCACTTATTGGTCTGCTCTATTATGCCATTCGTGCTATTACAGAAACAAATCTACGACGGATGTTTGCCTACTCTTCAGGGTCACATCTCTCACTCATCGCTCTTGGACTCTTCTTAAGTAATATCTATGCTTGGGGCGGAAGTCTCTACTTTATCATCACCCATGCCATAGCAAGTGCAGGAGTGTTTATGATGATAGGTCTTACATACTACCGTTTTAAAACTATCCAAATAGATGAGCTTGGAGGTATTGCGAGTAGTGCACCAATCTTTACCTTTTTCTTTGCATTTTTTGCACTCTCCATTGCAGGACTTCCCGGAACAGGCGGCTTTGTAGCAGAACTTCTCATTATTATTGGTGCTTTTAAAGAGTCCTTTATTATTGGGCTCTTTACAGCTACAACTATGTTAAGTGCTATGGTCTACATCTTCTGGATGTTACAGAGAACTCTTTTTGGAGTACAGAAAAACATTTGTGAGTTTAAAGATTTAAATAAAAAAGAGATCCTTATGCTGAGTCCTTTAGTGATACTTCTCTTAGTTACAGGGATAGCACCTTCTCTATTTATACCACTCTTTGAACCCCAACTCTCAATATCTCTCAATGAGATATTAACACTTACACAAGGAGCAAATTAATGGAAAGCTTCTTTGCACTACCGATGCTCTTAGTCCTCTTTGGTGCTTTTATTTTAATGCTTTTAAGTCATAAAAAAAATATTTCACTTAAAGGGTTTAACTACATTGGTGTCTTTTTCCTAAGTATAGCAGCGATTATAGAGTACACAACTCTCTCTTTAGAGAGTAACTTTTATCTCTATGAAACTCTCTTTGGGCATATGTTTATAGTTGATAAGTTTGCGACTCTTTTTGATCTTATGTTTACTATGGGTGCGATACTAACTCTTCTAGTCAATAGTGATTACTTCAAGAGTCGAAGCTACTTTAGTGGAGAGTACTTTGCACTTTTACTCTTTAGTGTTTTTGGTATGATGATGCTCTCACATGCGCATGAACTACTCACTGTTTTTATCTCTCTTGAGATAGCTTCATTAAGTATTTATACCCTTGTTGGTTTTCATAAGAATAAACGAGTCAGTAGTGAAGCGATGATGAAGTACATGATTTTGGGTTCTATGACTGGGGCTATTTTTATGCTAGGAGTAGCTCTCATTTATGGGGCAGTTGGTTCTACTTCTCTTGATCAAATTGCTATTTATGTAAACACAACACCTCTTGCAGATATGACACTGCTCATAGTAGGTGCAAGTTTTTTAATGGTTACTATTATGTTCAAACTTGGAGCTGTTCCTTTTCACTCCTGGGTTATAGATGTATACCATGGAGCGCCCTATCCCATTACAATGTTTATGGCTTCTACTTTTAAAATCGCTATTTTTGCCATTACCCTTCGACTCTATATCGTAAGTTTTACCGAGATAAACTTCATCTGGATAGAGCTCTTGCAGGGGATAACTATACTCACTCTCATAGGTGGCTCATGGCTTGCTATCTCTCAAAACCTTGTCAAACGAATGCTTGCAGGATCTTCCATTGTTCATAGTGGGTATCTGCTTATAGGTATCTCCTCTATTGGACTTGGGAGTGAGATGGCAGCACCAGCTGTGATGTTCTACCTTATCGCTTACTTTATCTCAGCTGTTGGAAGTTTTGGGATTTTAAGTTTTATCGCTTCACAGAGTAAGCGACAGATGCGATATGAGGACTTTAAGGGTTTTGCAAATCGTAGACCCTATATGGCACTAATGATGTCTATCTTTATGCTCTCCCTTGCAGGCTTTCCCTCAACCATAGGTTTTTTAGGTAAGTTTTATATCTTTAGTAGTGCCATAGGTTCTGGGCAAATTTTACTCGCAGGGCTTGGAATACTCACCGCCTTTATCTCTGTCTTTTACTACTTTAAACTTATAGCGATGATGTACTTTTATGAGAGTGATGATAAACAGAAAATATTTCCAATAAATGTTAGTACTATTATAATTACTATAATGGCGATAACTGTTATTTGGGGAGGGATAGGAACTTCTCTTATTCCTTTTGTTCCGGGAGCAGATAGTTTTATCTCTTTTGCAAAAGAAGCTATCAATTCTCTTTCCTAAAAAAGATATAAAAAATTCATAAGCTTAAAGAAATATTATATAATTTTATGATAAAATTATCACATTATTTCCAATTAAGGATTCACAATGTTTGAAAACATGAGTATTGCTAGAAAGATGAACTATCTCATTGGGATGGCTACTATCTCTATTTTTGCAGCAACTATATTTGTATTTATATCTATGACTAAAATTGAGAGTGAGTATAAACATCTTCGCTCTAACTCTATGGCTGCAGGACTTGCTACTTTAGAGATTGAAAAAAGTTTAAACTATGTAAGTCGTACTACACGAGACATTATGCTTGGTGGAGACTACATTAAAGATATAAATAAACTCGAATCAACTATAGAGAGTATTCGCTCTAATTTTAATATACTAGAGACACTTATGGCTGAGGAGAGCTCACTTGGCCTTGTTAAAGAAGCAAAAAACTCAACTATGGTGTTTTTAAACAACTCTATGAGTATGATGCAAAACTTATCTGCTGATGCAATTAAAAATGATACTGCAGCAATATATACAAGATATAAGACTGAACTAACTCCTTATGCGAATGCTTCTCGTACATCATTTAAAAAACTTGTTACTCTTAAGAAAACTGAACTTCAAGTAAACTCTGAAAACCTAGAAGATGAAATCACTTTTTATAAATACTTAATACTCATTGCAGGTATACTAATTGGTACAATAGTACTCATTATTGCTACTATTATAAGAAAATCTATCACTGATGGTATTTATAAATTTACGGAACTTATACAGTATGCTGCAAAAGGAGACTTCTCTCAAAACTGTGACTTAGCATCTGAAAAAACAGAGTTAGGTGTTATGGGTGCAACACTTACGGAACTACTTTCACATATGAAAAAACTTCTTCTTGAAATAAACGAGACAATTACAGATGCTTCCCAAGGTGTTTTTGAGCATCAAATATGTTCAAAAGGGATGAGCGGAGAGTTTGTTGTTGCTATTGAAAGTGTAAAAACAAGTATTGACTTTATGCACAAACAGCATTTAAAAACTCTTCGTGATACTTTTAACTCTAGACTTAGTGAGAACTCCATTAATGTATCAGAATCTCTTACCGTTATTCAGTCAAACCTTAAAGCAAATATTGAGAGTTTAAAGGGCATTACAAGTGCTACACAGAGTGCAGCAGAACTCTCTAACTCTTCTCGTGAAAATATTAATGAGGCTGTTAGTGAACTTCATACACTTAATGAGCAGGTAAGTATGAATAACTCAAGTATTGAAGAGTTGGCAAATCAGACAAATAGTATTACCTCTGTTATTGAGCTTATTACAGATATCGCAGATCAGACAAACTTACTTGCACTCAATGCAGCTATAGAAGCTGCTCGTGCGGGTGAGCATGGTCGTGGTTTTGCTGTAGTTGCAGATGAAGTTCGTAAACTTGCAGAGCGTACGCATAAAGCAACAAGTGAAATTTCTGTAAGTATCAAATCCCTGCAACAGGGAATGAATGAGATACAGGTGAGTTCCGATGATATGAAAGAGACTGTTGATGTAACTACAAGAAAGATAGAGACTTTTGAGTATACACTCACTGAACTAAGTGATGGGTCAAATAATATAGTAAGTAACTCTTATAGAATGGAGAACAATGTATTTGTAGTCCTTGCAAAAATTGATCATATTCTTTACAAATCCCGTGCATATAACTCGCTTATGTCTCTTCACCCTATCTTAAAAAGAGTAGATTCACACCAATGTAATCTTGGTGTTTGGTATGATAATGAAGGGAAAACAAGATTTGCATCGACTAATGCTTATGCAAAAATATCTACACCACATAGTATTGTTCATAATAATGCCAATGCAAACCTTGGTTTCTTAGAGCATAATCCAGAAAAAAGTACTCTAGAAAATTCAGACTTAATAATAGCTAACTTTGATCATATGGAAGAGGCTTCAGAAGAACTTTTCTCACTTATGGATCAGATGTTAGAAGAGTCAAGATAGAATATTTTACTTCATTAACGTTAGCCTAATATTGCTTTTGTATTATCACACTATCAATATAATAAAGGCTACAAATGAACTGGCGAACAAGAAGCGAGAACCGCTTAGAAAAGATGGGTGTAACCATCACAAAAAATCCAAAAAAGATAATCTTACTTATGTTACTTTTGAGTATCATGATTATCTCAAACCTTCCAAAAATTACAATAGATACCTCAACCGAGGGATTTTTACGTGATGATGATCCTGCACTTGTTAGATACGAAAAGTTTAAAGAGCAGTTTGGTCAAGATGAAAAAATCATGGTTGTTGTTGAAGCTAAAGATGTTTTTGCTCTTGAAACACTACAAAAACTACAAAAACTTCACACTGAGCTTGTAGAGAATGTACCTCATTTAAATGATATTACATCACTTATAAATGCTAGAAATACTCGAGGAGAAGGGGATCAACTCATAGTTGAAGATCTCTTTGAAGAGTTTCCATCAAATCAAGCAGAGTTAGAGAAAATCAAGAAGATTGCTCTTAATAATGCAATGTATAAAAACCTTCTCTACAACCACGAGCATACATTTACAACTATCATCTTAGAGCCGAGTGCTTATGAGAGTGTTGCAGGTGGAGATGAGCTTGAAGGATTTGGAGAGGATGAAGCAACATCTGATGAGACAGCAGAGTTTCTAACAGACCCTTCAAAAAGTGAAATGGTCCGGGCTGCTGATAAGATTGCCAAAGAGTTTAATAGTGAAGATTTTAATGTTTATGTTGCAGGTTCACTAGCAGTAAACGATTACAACAAGCAGTCTGTTCAAAAAGATATGCAAAAGTTTGTGAAACTTGTACTTTTAATGATGATGATTTTTCTTTTCATCGTATTTCGCCGTGTGAGTGCAGTACTCCTTCCTATCTTTATAGTAGTCCTTTCACTACTTACGACAGTTGGTTTTATGGCTCTCATAGGAACTCCTATAACAATTCCTACACAAATTCTCCCTTCCTTCTTACTTGCTGTTGGAATCGGAGCAGTAGTTCACCTTCTTACGATGTTCTTTAAACACTTAAATGAAAATGGAAATAAAAATGAAGCGATTAGTTACTCACTTGGTCACTCAGGTCTTGCTATCATTATGACTTCCCTGACAACTGCAGCGGGACTTCTTTCATTCTCAACTGCATCTATCGCACCTATTGCTGATCTTGGTGTTTTTGCTGCTCTTGGTGTTATGATAGCACTTTTAAACACTATTGTTTTACTTCCAGCAATACTTGCTACTTTACCAATTAAACCAGCTAAAGCGACACAGGTAAAACGCTCTGAAAAAATGGATGCTCTGCTTATGGCAACAGCTGACTTTACATTTGACCATGCTAAAAAAATTGTAGCAGCAAGTGTTGTAATAGCAGGAGTATTTATCTACTTCGCTACACAAGTAGAGTTCAAGCACGATCCGCTTAGCTGGCAACCAGACAACTCTCCTATAAAAATATCTACATATAGAGTAGATCATGAACTTCGTGGTTCAGTTACAATGGAAGTTATTATAGATACAAAAAAAGAGAATGGTCTTTATGATTCAGCACTTTTAACAAAAATAGACAAGCTTGTTCATGAAGCAGAAACACTCAAAACTGATAAACACTTTGTTGGAAAAGGCTGGAGTGTAGGCGATGTTTTAAAAGAGATTCACAGAGCACTTCACGAAAACAGAGAAGAGTATTACAAAATCACTCAAAATGATGCACTAATTCCTCAAGAATTTTTACTTTTTGAAAACAGTGGAAGTGATGATTTAGAAGATTTAGTAGATTCTCAAATGTCAAAAGCAAGACTTACTTTTAAACTCCCATGGATGGAAGCTGGTGAGTATGCTGAGATAAGTGACAAACTAACAGATCTTCTTAAAACTGAACTTGGTAATGATGTAGAAATCACTGTAACAGGTATGGTTCCACTCTTTCAACGTACACTCTCAGCAGCTATGAGTTCTATGGCTATTAGTTATGTAGTGGCATTTGGACTTATCGCTATTATGATGGTTATACTTCTTGGAAGTGTTAGAATTGGTCTTACAAGTATGATACCAAATGTTCTACCTATCATTATGACTATCGGGTTTATGTCAATGGTAAATATGCCTTTAGATATGTTTACTATGCTTGTTGGAGCTATCGTTATAGGTCTAAGTGTTGATGATACTGTTCACTTCTTTCATAACTTTGCAAAGTACCACCACAGAGGTCTTAGTACAAAAGAGTCAGTTGAAAAAACTATGTTAGGAACAGGTCGTGCACTTGTTGCAACATCTGTTGTTCTCTCTTTAGGATTCTATGTGTATATGTTTGCATCACTTACAAATCTTATAAACTTTGGTATACTCGCAGGGGGAGCTATTACTATAGCACTCTTCTCTAACATTATTTTAGGGCCTGCACTACTTACTTTAATAACAAAAGATAAAAAATAGATAAAGGATATAAAATGTTTTTAAAATCACTACTACTTTCAACACTTACAATCACTTCACTTCTTGCTATCACAGGGCAAGAGATAGCACAAAAGGTTCACGATAGAGATGAGGGTGACAATGTTACTTCAAAAATGAAGATGATTCTCATCGACAAAAACAAAAACAAAAGAGTTCGTGATCTTAAAGTTTTCACAAAAGAGAAAGGTGAAGATACTTTAAAATTGATGTTTTTTCTTACTCCTGCAGATGTAAAGAACACAGCGTTTTTAACATATGACTATGAAGATTCAGATCGTGATGATGACCAGTGGCTATATTTACCGGAACTTCAGAAAGTAAAACGTATCGCTTCAAGTGATAAGAGTTCATCTTTTATGGGAAGTGATTTTACTTACTCAGATATGACTTCAAGAAATGTTGAAGACTATACATATAAAATCATGAAAGAACCTACTATTAAAGGACATAAAACTTGGCAGATGCTTGTTACTCCTAAGAGTGAAAAAACTATTGCCGAGACAGGTTACACAAAAAGTATCATCTTTGTAAGACAAGATAACTTTGTAATCATTCAAGCACTTAACTACATCAAAGCGGGTAAAAAACTTAAGTATATGATGGTAAAAGATTTAGAGCTTATTAACGGTATTTGGACAGTAAAAGAGATGCAGATGATTACTAAAAAAGGGAAAAAGATGCTTCATAAGTCTGTATTTAAATTCTCAGATATTAAGTATAACCAAGACTTAGATGAGGCACTCTTTACTACTCGTACACTTGAGCGCGGACTCTAGTCATGCAAAAAAAGTTTCTTAGCACTACATTAGCATCGCTTCTTCTACTCACTTCACTTCAAGGGGCAGAGAGTGTTGAAGATGACTTAGGTGGCTTTGAGATAGAAGAAGTTGCACCTGAGGGGAGTGATGATTTAGCTGGATTTGGTGAAGAGGAGAGTGTTGATGCACTTGAGGGATTTGGTGATGAGAGTGAAGATACAAATACAGAGATAGAAGAGACTCAAACTCCGAGTGACTTCTCTTTTAATGGTAACATAACATTTAAAACAGCATATGGTTATAAAAACCATACGGTTGACAACACTGACTACCAAGGCTTTAATCAAGCACAAACAGCACTCTATTTTCAAGCAGATTACAAGTTCAACAGTGAGTGGAAAATGAGAGTGAGTGGTGATGCTTTTTATGACGCTATTTATGATTTAAGAGATGAACCTTATAATGATGATGTTCTTGATGCCTACCACACACAACTCCGTTTAGATGACACTTATATTCAAGGGCGTATCACTCGTGACATCGACATTAAAATCGGTCGCCAGATAGTTGTTTGGGGAAAATCAGATAGTATCCGTGTAACAGATGTAATCAACCCACTTGATAACCGTAATCCAGGGATGACAGATATAGAAGATCTAAGACTCCCAACAACAATGGCAAAACTTGACTACTACATAGGTAAGTGGAATCTCTCAGCGATGGTTATAGCAGAGTCTCGCATCTTCTTAGAAGCATCACCTTATGGAGAGTATTTTCCTGTAAATGTAGTTTTTCCAACGGCACCACCACAGGGACAATTTTTTGAGCTTAAACAGCCGAGCACTTCGTGGGAAAACACACAGTATGCATTTGCTGCAAATGGTGTTTTCTCAGGATGGGATTTATCATTTTACGGGGCTGATGTATATGACTTAAAATGGCACTTAGAGGGAACAAACCTTCAAAATGTAGCAAGAGTAGTTAACAAGATTAAAATGCTTGGATCTGCTGTCAATGTTGCAACTGGAAGTTGGTTACTAAAAGGTGAAATTGCTTATGTAAGTGGTGTTCGTTACAACTCTACACTCGATGATAAAGATAGACTAGACACTCTTGTAGGCCTAGACTATATGGGTATTTCAGATACTGTGCTCTCTGCTGAGTTTGTAAACCGTCATATATTTGACTATGAGACACAGATGGGACTACTTACTACTCCTAAGCCTGACTACACAGACCAAGATGAGTATCAGACTGCACTACGTGCTACTCGTTCATTTATGAATGACTCTCTAAACGCTACTGCACTAGTAAGTATGTTTGGTGCATCATGGGAGTATGGTGGCTTTGCTCGTGTTTGGGTAGAGTATGACGTTATGGATGCAATGAGTGCTAACTTCGGTTTTGTAGATTATCTCGATGGGGATAGACCTTTTGCAGAAGCTATACAGAACAATGACAAGGTTTTTGCAGATATAACTTATAGTTTTTAGAGTCAAGATAGAGTATAATACTCAAAACTATTTTTGGGGCTCTATTTATCATGGATTTTTTCAAACTTTTAAAAACTCTTAACTCTGCACAATCTTCTTGGCAGATAAGTTTAGCGATAGTACTCGGGATGATAAGTGGTTTCTTACCACTTGCTACTCCTATCAACTTTTTACTTCTTTTTATAGCCTTTGCTATAAATATTCCTCTTGGTGTTTTCTTTTTTATAAGTGCCGCTTTTAGTATGCTTGGCTTTGTACTTGATCCTGTTTTTGCTTCCATTGGACTTAGTGTTCTTACCGATAGCTCTACACAGACTCTTTTTACAGCTATGTACAACTATGCACCAACACTATGGACATCATTTAACTACACTATTTTAATGGGTAGTTTAGTCCTCTCTTTACCTCTTGCTCTTGTACTTTTTCCTCTTTTAAGTAAAGTTATTAACAAGCAACGAGATTTTTTAGAAGCAAAATTTAAAGAGTCAAAATACTTCTCCTGGTTAAATCCCTATACTGAAGATAAACTCAAAAAGAAACCTGGAGTTATGCGATGGTGGGCTGCCGGCCTCTTTGTTGGTGTTGTTGGAGCAGTTGTAGCCCTAGCACTTCTACTCTTAGACCCTCTCCTTAAAACTGCCCTTGAGTACTCTTTGAGTAAAGCAACAAAAAAAGAGGTTCATATAGAGAGTGTAACAACTCTCTTAATGGATACCTCTTTAGAGATTAAAAACATTGCAATTCTTAGTACATCTAATGACACAGGAGATGATATAAACATCGATAGAGTGCTCTTAAAACTTAAAACAACAAGACTTTTAGAGAAAAAATTTGATTTTGAAATCATCTCTTTTGGAAATATCACACTCAATACAACCCTCAAACGAGTAGAGGAGCAAACTTCACAAGCACAAAGTAGTTCCAAAACAGATGACACAGAGGAGGAGAGTTCTTTTAACTTACCTCAGTTTCCTGATCCTAAAACACTCTTAGCTAAAGAGGGTCTTAAGTCAGTAAGTGAAGCTAAGAAAATGAAAGCGGATATAACTGCTATCTCAGAGAAATGGCAAGAGCGTGTCAAAAGTGAAAAACAGAAAGCAAAACTTGCTGCACTAAAAACCCGTTTTAACACCCTAAAGAAAAAAGCAAAAGATATTCACTCTATGGATGATGTTACAGCTATTCTTGCAGAAGCAGAAGCCCTTAAAAAAGAGACTAAAGCGATTCGTGATGAGCTAAAATCATATAAAAAAGAGTATAAAGAGGATAAAAAGCTTATAAGTAAGTACCTCAAAGAGATGAAAACACTCCCAAAAGAGGAGTATAATCAACTCCTTAAAAAGTACTCTCTCGATCAAAATGGTGCTATGAATCTTATAGGTACACACTTCTCATCAAGCTTAGAGAAGTACCTCCATGTAGGACTTGAGTACTATGAGTTTGCAAAACCTTACCTCTCTAGTGATGAAGAGGATGAAGAGAAACAAGAGAGGATGAAAGGCAAATGGATTTACTTTACAAACACAACAGCTTATCCTGAGTTTGTGATACAAAAGCTAAATGCAAACATCATAAAAGAGCATAGAAACTTCAAACTGGATGTAAAAGATATATCTAATAACCAAAAAATTTATGGCAAACCAGTAAAAGGAACACTCAAGAGTAAAAGTAAAGAGTACAAAAAAATTCTTGTCGTATTTGAGCATAATGAGTTACAAAAAGATGCCCTCACAACTATCAACACAGATATAAATGCCTATAAACTCACAGATAAAAAGATAGCAAAAAAGCTCTCTTTAGAGAGTTCTCTTATAGATGCAACTTCACATATAAACATTGAAAACTTCACTGCTTTAGAGTCTGACTTACTTGTAGAGTTTAAAAAGTCTACACTTACTTATGCTCCAGTCAAATCAAAAACAGATAAAATTGTTCAAGATATCTTAGCAAATATCTCTGAGTTTCAGATGGATGCTTGGGTAGCTGGAACACTTACAGAGCCAAAGATTTCACTCTCTACAGATTTAGATAACAAACTCAAAAGTGGTATTAAAAAACAGCTCAAAAAAGAGGTTTCTAAGTATAAGAAAAAGCTCAAATCTGCTGTAAACAGAGCCTTTAAAGAGCAACTAGGAGATATAGACTTAGGAGAGTTTAATGATGTTGAAAAGCTCTTAGATAGCTCACTAGATGACTCTTCATCTCTTAAAGAGAGTATCAAGAAGAGCATCTCAAAAGATGCTCTTAAAAAGCAGCTTAAATCTGATTCAGTGAAAAAGCTTAAAGATAAGCTCAAAAATAAACTGAAATTCTTTTAAGGGTAAACTGTGACAGAAAAAAGCTACCAAGAAACACGCTCTAAAGAGGTAAAAAGTTTAGGTTCAGGAGAGACAGAGTACAGATATACTTATGCCCCTGAACTGCTTGAAACCTTTGAAAATGTTCACCAAGAGAATGACTACTGGGTAACACTCAATGCAGATGAGTTTACATCACTCTGCCCTAAAACGAATCAACCAGACTTTGGAACGCTCATCATAAACTACATTCCAAATGTCAATATGGTAGAGAGTAAATCTCTAAAACTTTATCTCTTTAGTTTTATGAATAGTGGTGAGTTTCATGAGGATGTAGTTAATAAAATCGGCAAAGATTTAGTAAAACTTATGGAACCTAAATATCTCGAAGTAGTAGGACTTTTTTATCCACGCGGGAACATTAGTATTCATCCTACTTTTAGTTATGCAAATGGTGAGAAAGAGTTTGAAGAGATAAAAAAGCATCGCTTTATCAACCGAAATATAAATCCGCAAAGAGTAGGATAAACAGATGAAACTAGAAAAACTAAATGCAAAAGAGGGAACAGATATTCAGTATCTCTCTAAAGAACTCCTCTTTTTAGCACAGAGTGGGCAGCCTTACCGTGGTAGTGTCTATATAGCATTTAAGAGTGTTGGAGAGACATTTAATATGCTTGATTTTAAAAAGTATATCACATCTCTTAGAAGTCAGAAGTTTTTAGCAGAAGATATAGCATTTGAGATTTATGAGACTATTAACAGCTCTATAAAAACTGCGAACTTAGGAGTTGTTGTTGACCTAACAGCTCGTGGTGGACTCCAGCAGAGAGTAGCCTTTGGTAGTGAGTTTTCAGTCATTAAAAAAGAAAATATTTTTCAACTTTAATGTTTAAATACTAAAGAGATTGTTGTTCCCTCTTTTACAACAGAGTCTGCAACAATCTTAATCTCCATTAAATCACATAAACGTTTTACTATATCTAAACCTATTCCATGCCCATGTTCATGCTCAGTATATGACCTTGTGAAAATCTGAGTTGGGTTTTTAATCCCTATTCCACTATCTTCTATATAGAGTGTTTTCTCTCTAGCATAAATCTTTACATACCCCTTCTCTTTGTTATATTTACAAGCATTAGAGAGAATGTTTGCTACTATCTGTTTGAGTGCATCCCGGTTTACAATAGCTTTTAAAGAGGATGGTTCTACTTGTATATCTATTTCTGTATATATCTTCTCTTGAATCTCAACAACCTCACGAACTATTTCACAGATATCCTCTTTTTTTACAACTAAGGTGTCCTCTTGAAGTAGAATGTTTAGGTTGTTGTGAAGCTCTCCAATATCCTCTGCACTTCTTTTTATTCGAGAGAGTGCTTTGTTCTCTTTAAAACCACTTCTTTCTAAAATTTTAGTGTTTAATAGTATGGAAGTTATTGGTGTGTTTAAGTCATGAATAAGATCTTTTGAGAAGTTATCTAGTTTTATAATAGCCTCTTGCATAGGGCGAAGTGCTCGTAAAGAGAGAAAGTAACTAATAAGTGCAAAGAGTGTAAGTAAACCTACTTGAACGAGTATAATTTTGGACTTTATGGTAGCTTCTTGTTCATAAAACTGCTCTTTATTTTTTCGAACGAAGAAGTATCCACCCTCCCAGTTATAAGGCATATATGCTTCAAAATATTCATCTGTAATAATAAAGTTATCTATATGAAAATTATCTATATTTTTATACACAATAGTATGTGTAATACCATCTATATCTGAGTGCGGCATATTCATCTTAATTTTTCGTATATGCTCAATCATAGAAAAGTGCTCTTTTTCTATAAGAATCTTTCGCTGTTCACCAAAATAGAAGTAACCAGAAGCAAGGATAAGAAATGCTACACTCCCAAAGTAGATACTAAAAAACTTCCAAAAAGCTTTTTTATCATGCTTTAACAAGTCTGTATCCTACACCTTTTATGGTCTGTATCTCTAAACCAATTTTACGAAGTTTAGTGATGTAAACACGAAGAGCACCCTCACTTGATTCACCCTCACTATCTAGCTCATAAAGAAGATCATTTTTAGTTATCGTTTCATCATGGCGTTTAAAAAAGAGTGCTAAAAGTTTCTGCTCTTGTGGTGCTAAAAGAAGTAGTTTGTTATCACTATCGAAGAGTTCATTAGTTACTATTTTATACTTTAAGTTTTTATACTCTATCTCATTCTCTTGTGATGCAAAAGATTTACGAAGAACTGCGCCAATACGGACAAGAAGTTCATCAAAATCAAATGGTTTTTTAAGGTAATCATCTGCACCCACTTCAAAACCTTTAGAGAGTGAAGCGATATCACTCAGCGATGTAAGAAAGATACATGGCGTTTTATTACCTGAGTCACGGAGCATTTTTAAAAGCTCAAAACCATTATAATCAGGAACATTTACATCAAATAGCATGAGCTCAAATGTCATAGTTGCAGTTGTATCTAAAACGCTATTACCATCACCTACAAGGGTTACTTCATACCCCTCAACTTCTAGAAGTTCACAAAGAGTTTCTGAAAGGATTTTATCATCTTCTAGGAGGAGAATTCTAGCCATACTACTTACTCCCAATCATCAAATTTGGAGTTTGTATGTTTATCTTTCTTATAGCGTTTTGCATTTTTAGACTTATCTAACTGGTTTGAGGCGTGTAAAAGTTCATTTTTAATGTTATCTATATCCTCCTCAGAATCTTTATAACTAATCATCTTTTTCACAAGAGTTTGTAGATCCTTCAGTTCACCCTTATAGAGATCTATCTCCTCTATACGATTGAGAAGTTTTAGGCTATTAGTTATTTTTTTATTGAGCCCTTTGTGTGTAAGTTCTTCTGTATTCATAAGATAAGAGATCATCCCCTTATGAAAACGCTCTAATGCTCTGATGTAACGAAGTCTATTTGCATTGTCTATCGCTTTTTGTGAAGCTGCCATTTGAGTCCTATTAAGATTTTATAGCTATAATTATACACTTTATTTTGGAGATGAATGTGAAAAAAATCATTTTATTACTTACACTACTAAGTGTGTCACTTTTTGCAGAGTTAAAAAACCAGTATATGACAAAAGAGTTACTTAACTCAAAGACTCCTATCGTTGATATACGAACACCGGGAGAGTGGAGAGAGACAGGAGTTTTAAAGGGTGCTATTCCCATCATGTTTTTTAATGAAAAGGGCGAGTACAACATCAATGCTTTTTTAGAAGAGCTCAATGCTAAAGTAGATACAAAAAAAGAGTTTGCTATTATCTGTCATACAGGGAGTAGAACTTCTATGATAGCCCCATGGATGTCTGAAAAACTTGGCTATAAAGTCATAAATATCCAAGGCGGTATGGATTATGCAACGCGAGGACTCAAGCTCAAAACTGTAGCCTACCTCAAATAGTATGAAACTCCCCTCTGCTCTCAAATTTCTCTTTTATCTCACACTACGAATAGTAATAACTTTCGCAGTGTTAGGATTTTTTATATTTTTACTTTGGGGATTTCTCTACTTAATTCTTTACTAGTTCTCTTGATTATCATACTTTGTTAGTTTATTGTACTTTATCATACTCGCTAACTCTTTACCATACTCTGCACCTCGCTCAGAGTACTTATCTAGATACTTCACAAGCATAGTAGGATTATTTGTTTTCATTTTTTCATCTCTAAACTTTTGAAATGCTTTTCCAGATGCAAGCAGTTTATAATAGTCATATATTGAAGCTTCAATAGTATTATATTTTTTTACATAGATAGTTCTATCACCTCGCCTCTTTCCAGCAGCAACTCTCGGTTCATCTTCATTAATAGACCATATTCCAAACACATTATTTGCGATACGCAAAAACCTTGAAGTTCCCCATGCACTCTCCATCGCTGATTGAGCGAGGGCAATACTCTTTGGATGAGGCTTCATTCGTGTCAGTAAATCTTGAAGATTCTTTGCACTATAACTCTGCATCAGTACTTTTAATTTTTGACTATCAGGCTCTGTTTCAATAAGTTTTTGGGTCTCTAAATAATCTTTTTCTAATGCAGCATAAACTTTTTTAATGGCAGGAACAAAGAGTGCAAAGAAACGCTTTTTTTTCTCTTGAACACTCATCTTTTTTGGCACGACATCTATAGTATATTTTACACTACTCTCAGCAGTTAATATCACTGTATTTATAAACATCAATATCACTATAATCATTTTTATTTTTATAATTTTTCCTTTAAGCACGAGGTTTAATCCCATTTACCATTGCATAGAGTGTTGGTAGATAGAGCAGGTTTAAGAGTGTTCCCCAGATAAGCCCAAACCCTATCGAGATGGCGATAGGTTGAAGTATAACAGCCTGCCCACTCGCATAAAATATAAGCGTAAAAAGTCCTAAAAATGTCGTTATACTTGTAATGAGAATAGGACGAAGTCTATGTTTTGCTCGGGTAAAAAACTCCTCACTCTTATGTGTTCCATGAAGAAAGTCTAGCATAATTATCCCATCATTTATAACCACACCTGCAAGACCTAGTATACCTATGATAGAGGGCATAGTAAGAGGCATACCAACAAGTTTATGCCCAACCAAAGCTCCTAGAACAGAGAGAGGTATAACACTCATCAGCATCAGCACATACTTCACCTTACTAAAGATAAATAGCAGTGTTATAAAGATGAGAAATATCGCTAAAATAAGTGAAGTTTTCATATCTGCTTTGAGTTGATTGTTCTTCTCTTTCTCACCAAGAAGATCTACATAAACGCCACTCGAAGCTATCTCAGTTAAAAGGGGTTGAAGTCTCTCCAAAACCTCATCAGGAGTAATATGACGTTTATCTAAGTTGGCAAAGACAGTTTTTACGATGTTTCCATTGAGTTTATTTATCTTCTCATAATCTCTTATTTTTATTATCTCTGCTATATCGGTGAGCTTAACAAGCCTTCCATCACCAAGTGGAATGTTAAACTGCAGTAGCGTTTGAATCTTATCTTTGTTCTTATCTAATGTCTTGATCTCCATCACACCACGGTTATTAAAGGTAGTAGATTGGCGATGCTCTAAAAAGTATGCACTTAGAAGTTTTGAGATAGAAGCCTCACTCAGCCCTAGACTCTCCCCATAAGGGTTGATCTTTATCTTATACTCCATCTTTCCATACTTAATGTTGTCACTAAAGTTTGAAACACCTTCTATGGAGGAGAGTGCTTCTTCTAACTTTTTTATACCTGACTCTAGAGTAACATCATCACTTCCAGAGAGATTTACTTGAATATCACTGCGAATAAGTCCCGGCTTATCTTCAGTCACACCCAGTTCTAGCATAGAGTACTTCTCACGAAATGGCTCTATAATCTCTTTTAATCGAGGTGAGAGCTCAAAAGTCTGTAACTTACGGCGTTTATCAGGGTCGTTAAACTCAAAACTAAAATCAAGAAGAGGGTTTACATAGGCACTTATCCAGTTACTCTCCACTCTATCATACAACTCTAATGTGATGTAGATAACATTGTTGTTAAACTCTGTCTCACCAGAGAGGCTTCTTCTATAGCCTGAAGTAGCTCCTATAGACTTTAAAGAGAACTCCTCTGCATGTTTCATTATCTCTGCTTCGATCTCTTTTGCTACTAAAAAAGTCTCTTCTATGGGTGTGTTTATATCAAGTTTGGCTGAGACATAGAGGTTGTTACCATCAAAGTTAGGAAAGAACTGAAACTTCATAGACTTTGCAGTCACAACTGTAAGAATGGGGATAAGAAGTAAAAATATCACCAGAAAAGTTTTTTTATAGTGTATGTGAAAAGAGAGAACAGTTTCATAAAAATTCTGCAGTGGTTCCCAGTTTACAAGGTCATGACTCTTTTTTAGAAGCTCTCTTGCATGAAGTGGCAGAAAGAAAAAGCTCTCTACTAAAGAGCCAAGAAGTATCATCACTACAACTATCGGCACTAAAATCAAGAAAAGTGCAATATCACCATGCATTAGAAACATCGGTAAGAATGCGGCTGCCGTTGTGAGTGTCGCAAGAGTTACAGGAAGGAGCATCTCTTTAACACCAACGATGGAAGCCTCTTTAACATCCATCCCCTCATCAATATGCCTCTGAATATTTTCACTCACAACAATGGCATCATCCACTACTATCCCAATGACAATAAGTGCCCCCAAAAGAGAGACAACATTTATGGTGTATCCTAGATGATAGATAAAGAGAAGTCCTATAATAAAGGAGAAAGGAATCCCAAGAGTCACTATAAACGCTATACGGAGATTTATCAGGATAAAAAGTGATAAAAAGACTAAAATAAGCCCAAACATAAGGTTTGAGATAACAGTGTTTAGTCTTTTTTTAATGGGAATGGAGCTATCTCCGTAGAGATTAAAGATAACCTCTTTATACTCATTCTCAAGTCGTTTTACTTTTTCTCGAACCTCTTTTGAGAGTTTCAAAGAGTCACCCTCTTCACTCTTATGTATCACAAGTGTCAGTGTCTCTTTGTTGTTAAAAGTAGAGATAGTTGAAGTTTGAGGATAGATAAGTTCTACAGTAGCTATATCTCCAAGTCGGATATATTTATCTCCTATACCTAAGATAGACTCCTCCCACTCTGCTGCATCTGTTTTACCATTAACCGTAGAGATAAAGGCAAATGCTCCTTTTTGCTCAATGTTTCCAATAGGATACATATAAGAGAGGTTTGTAATAGCGTTTATAACAGCAGAGGGTTCTAAAGAGTATGCGACTATTGCCTCTGAATCTATCTTAATAGAGACCTCTTCATCTGCATCTCCGTGAATCCTAACATCAGCAATCTCTTTTATCTTCGATATCTTCGACTTTATCTCTTTGGCAGCTTCAGTCAATGCTGCACGATTTAAACTACCAGAGGAGAGTGAGATACGAATAAGTGACTTATTTTTATCTATGATGGTTGCTGTTGGATCATTCATATCTGAGGGGAGATACTGTTTAGAGAGGGCTATGGCATCTTTTACATTGTTAAGGATATTTATCTTATTGGCATTTTCATTAAGTGTGAGTATCATCGTAAATGCACCAGGGGCGATAGTAGTTTCAGTTTTATCAACACCACTAATGTTACTCATAGCATCTTCGATATCTCTAACAGCCATCTTATCCATATTTGCAGCACTTGCACCTGCATATGACCCACGAACACTAATCTTATCAAGTTCCACAACGGGAAACATCTCTTTAGGAATGTTTATATAAGCATTTACACCAAGATAGAGAAGAAAGAAAAGAAGAGCATAGTTAAGTCTGGAGTTGTTTATAAAATATTCTAAAAATTTAATCATTAGAATATTTTATCTAAAAAAGGTGTCTACTGAGTCTTAAAGAAGAGATTTTATAACATTACTCACACCCTGATGTAGGTTGTAGTTTGATATAGGAAAATCAAGCATCTCATCCTCAAGGTTTACAGTATAGCGAGCAAGATAATCTCCTAAAAGTTTAAGATCTATCTCCTCATAGCGTTTACAACTCTCGGCATCTAGTTTTGTTCGCTCTAAAACACCACTCACATTTGACTTCTGAATAGTAAATGCTAATGTTTTAAGACTTAAAAAGTCTTGCCACTCAAAAAACAGTTCAGGTGTAAGTAGTTCCACATGTCTATTTTCTGGGTTAAAGAGTAAGCCCTTATCTCTTAGGGGTACTAAAACTGATAGAACTGCTCGGGAGAAAGGAACAACTTTATCTGCCCAAAAAGGGGACTCATTTCTTGTTTTCAACTCATCTTCTATAGTTTTTACTATAGTCTCAATATCTGCATTTTTAAATAGTTCATATGTCTCTTGTTTCATTATTGCTCTTTTATATGTATTGTTTACATAATAGTAGCGTTTTAGTATAATCTCACTTTTAAATTAAGGATATATTTTGAAAATCAATAAAAGTTTTATAACTAATCTTATCGCACTTCTACTCATAGCACTCTCTTTTACAATTTTAGAGTTTAAAGATGCCCTCCTCTACACTGGTCTCTTTGCACTCTCTGGAGCTGTAACAAACCAACTCGCCATTCATATGCTTTTTGAAAAAGTACCTCTTTTATATGGTTCAGGAGTCATACCTCTACGTTTTGAGGCTTTTAAGGCCTCTATAAAAAACCTGATGATGAGTGAGTTCTTTACTCGTGAACAGCTAGAGAGTTTCTTCGCAAATGAGGAGCAGAAGATAAACTTAGAGCCTATCATAGAGGAGACAGACTTTGCACCCGCTTTTGATGCCCTCTCTAAAACAGTGATGGAGAGCTCATTTGGTGGTATGCTTGGTATGTTTGGAGGAGAGAGTGCCCTTGAAGCTTTAAAAGAGCCCTTCTCAAACAAGATGAAATCAGCAGTTATAAAGATAGTAAACTCAGATGCCTTTAACAAAACTATGCAAAACCATCTTCAAAGTTCATCACTCAACGAAGATATGCTAAACTCAATAGAGTCCGTAATAGACTCACGCCTCAATGAACTCACACCAGAACTTGTAAAAGAGATGGTTCAAAAACTCATAAAAGAGCATCTTGACTGGTTGGTTGTTTGGGGTGGTGTCTTTGGTGGACTAATTGGATTAGTTAGTTCTTTCTTGATATAGCCCTATTTACTGGGCTTTAATAAGAAAGTTAATAAAGTTTTACTACAATTCACTTTAAATCTGCTAAATATTGGTAAATGTTGAAAAACTTATATTTATTAAAGGTACGAGTCTATTACGAAAACCTTTCTTTTCCTATATATTAGGAAATCAAGTGAAGTTTAGTGACTATTTTTGGTACCGTTTAATTACAATATGTATATGTTTAGACTTATATTCTTTATGTAAGAATTCTGACTTAATTTATAGAACTATTAAATGATTAAGATATAATGTTTTTAATATTATATAAAAGATAACTAATGGCAAGAATTACAAAAGAAGAAAGAAAAACAAATATTATTTCAGCAGCCTTAAAACTATTTTCAGAAAAAGGTTTTTATATTACAACTATTCCTGATATTGCAGAAAAAGTTGGTATGAGTGTAGGAAATTTTTATAACTATTTTACCTCAAAAGATATACTTGCAAAAGAGCTTGTTATGTATATTTCTGAGTATTTAGGTGAAAGTATTCGTAAAATAAATGATCAAGATATCACAACAGAAAAAAAGACATATGAAATTGTTTCTATGTACTTTAATATGGCAGATGAAAGACCTGAAATGATAGAATATTTTTTAAGAGTTTATCTTTCAAACCGTGAAGTATTTGGTGATGGTTGTGAAGGTATGATATGTGTATCGCCTTTTGTAACAGAGATGATGATGTTCTTTAATGATGGTGTTGAGAGTGGTGACCTGCATGATCAAGATTTCTTCTCCGCGTTTGGACTATTTATGGGTTATCTTGGTGGTATGGTTTTCCTCTTTGGAGAGAAGATCCTTCCAGAGCCTCTAGAATGGTATAAAGAATCAATTTCACAAAATATCTATAATGCCCTCAAAACAAGATAAAAAACCCTCTATAATATGGTTTCAAGGTGTTACATGCAATGGTAATACCCACTCTTTTTTAAACCTTGAGAACTTGGACAAGCTTTTAAATAAATTTGAAATATTATCCCACCCTTCGCTTCCCTCGACTAAAGACTTTGATACTATTACAAATTGCACTTTAGTATGTGATATATTCATTTTTGAAGGTACTTATGATCCTCTTATGAAACGAAATGATGTTCTTATTTCTAAGGTTGTGGAACATTATGCTAAAAATGCGAAATATGTTATAGCCTTAGGTTCTTGTGCTAGTTTTGGAGGGATGTTTAAAGCAAGTGCACCCCATCGAAATAGTGGATTACTTTTTAATGAGCAAGAAAAGTCAGGACCTCTTCTAAATGTACAAACAAAAATCATTAATATTTCAGGTTGTCCTATACACCCAGAATGGTTAGCATATACACTAAGTATGATTGAAAAAGAAAGAGAAGTTGAGATAGATGATTTACATCGTCCAATTGAACTTTATAGCACTCTTGCACATCATGGATGTACAAGAAATGAGTATTTTGAATGGAAGGTAGATGCAGATGGCTTTGGAGAAAAAGAGGGATGTCTTTATTATAAACAAGGTTGTCGTGCACCAATGACTCATGCTTCTTGTAATAAAATACTCTGGAATGGAGTAAGTTCAAAAACAAGAGTTGGAACACCTTGTTTTGGCTGTACAGAACCAGATTTTCCAAGACAAAATCTTTTTAGCACAAAGACAAATATGTCAATTCCAGAGGATGTTCCACTTGGAGTTCCTAAACGCAGCTATTTAACTATGGCAGGAATAGCAAAAACATTTCATATTAACCGACTAGAAGGAAAACTCATTGATTACAAAACAACTGATTGACCAGATAGAGGGTGAGGCTTCTATCTTCTTTGACATGAAAGATGATGTAGTTGATTTTGCAACCATCGCCTTCCCTCATTTTCGTGGTATGGAGTCTATTTTAAAAGGAAAAAGTGCCCTAGATGCTTTGGTTATTACTCCAAGAGTTTGTGGCATTTGTGGACATGCTCACCTTATGGCAACAGTCCGTGCACTTGAAAATGCTTACAAAAATGCAGGTTATCCAATAGAGTTAAGTAAAAAAGTTGAAATAATCAGAGAGTTTACACTTGTAATGGAGATGATTCAAAATCATTTTAAGTGGATATATCTTACTATTATTCCCGAAGTTTCAAAATTAACAGACTCTACGAGAGAATCAACACCTTTAAAAGGTGCATATGCAGCAAGTATCGCTTCAAAAGCTATTGCTATTTTTGGAGGACAGTGGCCTCATTCATCATATATGATTCCTGGTGGTATAACAACCGACCCTACAAATATAGATCTATTAAAAGTAGAGTCTTATGTGGATGAGTTGATAAGTTTTTTTGAAAAAGAGTCTATAGGAATTTCACTTGAACAATTTCTCTCTTTTGAATCATGTAAAGATTTTAATACCCTCAGTAGTGATATTTCTTACCTTGAAAGTAGTTTAGTAACTATGAAGATGAACGAAAAGGGTTTTGCTTATGACAGGTTTTTAGTTATAGGGGAACATACATTTTCAAAACCCTCAAAATTAAAACAGACACGTCCATTTGGTATAGATGCAAAATATGTTAATACCATAGATTCATATTCTCCTGATCAGGTTTCATATGCCAAAAATGCTCAATATAAAGATGAATTTTATGAAACAGGCCCGTTAGCAAGAGCAATAGCTACAAATTTACCTATAGTAAAAAATATGCATCGACGTTTTAAGGATAGTGCATATTCAAGAGTAATGGCTAGAGTTTTTGAGCTAGCAACACTTTTAAAACATGCAAAGGGTCTATTGTCTGAGATAGATATCTCTCAAAAATCATGCCTAAAGAGTGTAGATATTTCAAAAATCACAGCGACAGGAACAGGTGTTGTCGAAGCACCTCGTGGACCACTGCTTCATACTGTTAATATTAAAAATGGTCTAATTCAAGAGTATAAAATAGTCACACCTACTCAATTCAATATAGGAAGTAGCTCAAAATCAAATCCAACACCTGCCCAAAAAGCTATGATAGGAATGACTCAAGCAGAAGCACTCTTTATCTTTCGTACTTTTGATGTCTGCTCTGTATGCACAACACATTAAATATTCTCTTTAGTCCATAAATAATATAAGAAATACATAATTTAATCTGAATTTAAAAAAACTAATATTTATTTAAGTTACTCTTTTGTAGCATAGTGAATGATTATTCATTAACTAAAGAAGAGGAGTTGACTATGGCGGATAGAATAGAGGGTGTAAAGAAGCTTTTTACATCTAAAAGTGCACGTGTAGAAACAAATAGAGGTGATGCTCATTATGAAAAACTGTTTCAATCATGTCAAACAAGAATTGAGGAATTAAAGACTCAAACACCATCAAAGAATCGTTTAGATATAGATGATTTACTCGAAGATCAAGGGGTTAATCGTCGTGATTTTATGAAGTGGGCGAGTGCTGTAACTGGTATGTTAATGTTACCAGCTTCATTTACACCACTTGTAGCAGATGCAGCGTTACTTATGAACAGAGCTCCTGTTATTTGGATTGAGCTTTCTGATTGTGCAGGAAATACTGAAGCCATGTTACGTTCTGATGGGCCAAAAATTGATGAAATCCTTTTAGATATCATCTCTTTAGAGTTTAATGAAACGATTATGGCTGCTTCTGGACATCAAGCTGAAGCACAACTAGAAGATGCAATGCATACTTTTAAAGATAAATATCTTCTCTTTGTAGAGGGTGCAGTTCCAATGGGTATGAATGGTCAATTTGGTACTATTGGTGCAGAGGGTGAAACTATGCATGATCATTTACAACGTGTTGCAAAACATGCTGCTGCTATTGTTGCAGTTGGTTCTTGTGCTACATTTGGTGGTGTTCCAGCAGCTTCACCAAACCCAACTGGTGCAGTTGGTGTGATGGATGTTGTAAAAGGTAAACCTCTTATAAATATTCCTGCCTGTCCTGCAAATCCTGCCAACATGGTTGGTGTTATTATTCACTATATCTTAACTGGTCAAGTTCCTGAGTTAGACTCACTTTTACGTCCTAAGTTCGCATTTGGTTACCGTATTCATGATAACTGTGAACGTCGTGCACATTTTGATGCTGGTGAATTTGTTGAAGAGTGGGGAGATGAAGGTGCAAAAAACAACTTCTGTCTTTATAAAGTTGGGTGTAAAGGTCCTATGACATTTAATAACTGTTCTATAGTCCGTTATAACGAAGGTGTTAACTGGCCTGTAGGTGTTGGACGTGGTTGTATAGGTTGTTCTGAGCCAGATTTTTGGGATAAGTATGC
>Ga0256837_1000238_pt1 | contig 49606 bp, 45 predicted proteins | sample 4562384metaG_FD_185976 | JGI IMG/M metagenome (GOLD analysis project Ga0256837, IMG submission 185976) | Hydrothermal vent microbial communities from Guaymas Basin, Mexico - 4561-384 | ecosystem: Environmental > Aquatic > Marine > Hydrothermal vents | place: Mexico: Guaymas Basin | collected... | reverse complement strand
TTTGGATGGTTATCTTGACCTGATTCTTGCTTTAAAATAGATTTAATGGTTTCTAGGTGACCAACCAAAATTATTTTAAGTTTAGGGTCAATAGAAAGTGATTCTAAAGCACCTTTGACGACTTCGATGGGAGCAAAATCACCTCCCATCGCATCGACAGCTATGGTTATATCCATAGTTTATATATAATTATTCAGATTCTACTTGAATAACTTCTTTACCCTTATAATAACCACATTCTTCACAAACTGTATGTGGTTTTTTCTTTTGACCACATTGTGGACAAACAGATAAAGAGGCGACAGATACGCCGTGATGTGAACGACGTGAATTCTTTTTTGATTTACTTGTTTTACGTTTTGGTACAGCCATGGTAATACCTTTATTAAAATGTTTTAAGTTTAATTATAGATTGCGAGATTGTATAGATACCAATTGCTTATGTCAATAGTCGTATATTTTACAAAAACAACTATTAGCTTATTGTTTTGCAATAGGCATAATTATTGATTTTAATTCACCTTCCTGAATCATAACACGCTCTTGATCTGATATTAACGAAAATACAACATCATCATTATTTAAAGTTTCAATAATTTCTAATAAAAACCGTGGATTAAAAACCAAATCTAAACTTGGACCATCTAATTTAACTGGAATATCAAAATCAGCACCACTGATAGATGCTGCATAAGTAGCCATGTGCATATTGCCTTGGGCTATCGATAATAAAATAGATTGATCTTTTTCTGTATTAACCAAAATAGATTTTTTTACAGCATCAATTAGTTGTATACGATTTACTGTTGCAGTTGCGTTAAATGTTGTTGGTATAAAAGATTCTACATCAGGAAATACACCTTCGATAAGCCTAGATATTAAAACTAAGTTATCACTTATAAAATAAATATGATTTTCATCATGACTTATATTTATTTTACCCTCTCCAGCTAAAGTTTTTCTTAAAATTTTTAAAGTTTTTCGCGGTATTACATTTCTTTCAAAAATAGCATCTTGATCGCATTTATGTTGTATAAAAGCCATACGATGACCATCGGCAGCAGCTAATTTTAACTTACCATCTATAGTTTCCATCATCACACCACCCAAAATTACTTTTGTTTGATCGTTAGAAACAGCATAGTCAACCTTAGAAATTAAATTTCTAAAGTCTTCACGATTTATAGATATAGTGTTTTTATATTGACCAAAGGGTAAATCTGGAAATTCATCTTCAATATTAACAAAGAAATGAAATTTTTCTCCTTTGGCTGTAATATTTATTACATTTTCAATAACTTCAAATGTAACATCTACGTCTTGATATTCGCGGATAATAGTTGCTATTTGTGAAACTGGGAAAAGATAATCACCCTCAACTTCCACAAAATCTAATTTTTCGCGAATTTCTACACCTACTTCTAAATCAGTTGCGCAACAAATTAAATTGCCATCTTCGATTTTTATACTAGCTACTTGATGAATAGGTCTAGTAGAAACCTGAGGTACAATACTGCTGAGAATACTAAAAACATGATATAGACTTTTGCCGTTGTGAGTGAATTTCATAAGCTACCCAATATAGTAATTATATTATTTAATAAAAAATTAGTAGTCATAGTTATAAGGTATGTAAAAAATGTAAAAACTAATACAAGAGCTTAGATTGTAAGCAATTACGTTTATTAAATCTATAGATAAATCTAAGTAAAAAAAATATAAATTTATATGTGTGTATTTTAAATTATAAATCTATGTAAAACTTTATAATTAGTTTATATATTTTTATATATTCTTTTTACATAGTTTTTACATTTAATTTACATACTATTTTTTATATTTTGCCTTTTATAAAAGCATATAATTGGCTTAAAATAGGGGTTGTATATAAGAACATTCTTGATTTTATAAAATTTTTACCCTTATCTTTCATTTCTATTCGTTTAATATCTAATGGATTACTATTATATCTGTATGTGCCAGTTTTAATGGTAAAGATAGCTTGATAACCTTGTTTAGCAAGATATTGCAAGTCTTCTTGGTTGTTATCACCGTATGGCCAAGCAAAGGCTTTACAAGGCTTATTAGTTAATTGTTCGATATATAATTTACTTTCTTTGATTTCTGCTTTGGTTTGGTTTGTTTGTTGAGTACAACGTAAATGGGTCATCGTATGTGATTGAAAGTCTATTAATTCACTCATTAGTTGCATTTCTTCAAGGCTTATAAATTCTTGACTGATATCTGGTAATCTAGCAAAGCTTCTATGTGGAGCAGGCTTAAAACTATCATCACGTATGCCATGTTTTGGCATACGTTTTGGGGTTATAAATATGGTAGCTTTTGCATTATATTTTTTTAATATTGGGTATGCCCAAATCCAATTATCGACAAACCCGTCATCAAATGTGATTAAAACTCCTTTTTTTATTTTAGCAGTACCATTAATCACATCAATAAACTCATCGATTGAATAAAAATGAAATTTCATTTTATTCAAAGTTGATATTTGTTCTTCAAAATTTTTTGGAGTAATACTTACCATGTCCTTGTTTGGTTTGACATGGTGATACATTAAAACAGGTATGTTTTTCATACGATTTACATAATATTATATATTTTTAATGTTTTCGTCTGCGTTTTTCAAAATTAATTCTATCTTCTTGGGTAACTATATCAGTAACGCGAACGGAAAAATTTTCATTTAATACTAAAACTTCACCGCGTGCTACTAATTTTTCATTAATTAATATATCGCAAGGATCGCCCGCAAGTTTATCTAACTCTACAATTGAGCCTTCGCCTAATGCTAAGATACGTTTTATATCCATATGAGTGCGCCCTAGTTCTATTTTGACATCTAAGGTAACATCATCAAGCATATTAAGCGATGCTTCTTCTTGAGAAGGTTCTTCGGCTTTAAATTCTTCAAAACCAGCATTACTTGCAACTGGTTTATTATTTACAACAGATTCAGCCTTTATATCTTCTTGCGGAGGAGGTGCTGGGTCGCTAGACCCACCTAATAAGGCGTCTATTTCATCTTGTGATAAAGCATTATCATCAGCCATATTTAACCAGCAATAATAAAACTTGTTATTAAGACATCTTCAATTTTAACTTCTGTATGCCCAGCTTGTTTAAAGCGATTTTCAATAATAGATTTTAGTTTATTTTTTATATAATCTTTAGCTTCTGGTTTCATTAATTCAGTAAATCCACGACTTTGTACAGTAGTAATTAATTCTGATTTTATCCAAGGTTTTAAAGATTCTACCATTTTAGTAGCTTCATCACCTGCATCATAAGCAAGTTCTATGGATACTTCTATATTAATTAATTTTGCTTCTTGAGTTGTTGCATTAACAATCACGGTAATAGGTACTGCTCCAATTTCGACAATAGCACCAGTAACGGCTATTTTTTTTACAACTTCTACTTTTGCTTCTTCACCTTCTGGTGGTGCTTCTGGCTTTAGAAAAAACGCCAAACCAGCAGCTAAAATAATTGTCCAAACTACAAAAACAATTAATCCGACTTTTGAGAACATTGGCTGTTTTGCATTATCCTCTGCCCCTTCTTTTTTATCATCTTTTTTTTCTTCTTCGTCTGCCATATTTATTCCTAATTAATTAGATTTTGAGTATATTACACAATTCGACTTTTATTGTCAGTAGCTTTAATTTAAACATATAAAATGTTTAATTGCATTATTTATTTTTTTATTACTTTATTGGATACTAATATTTCAACACGGCGATTTCTATCTTGTCCATCGGCAAATAGATTATTGGCTGCAGGATCATACTGAGCTGCCGCTTTTGTTCTAATTCTTTTAGGATTAATTTTACCTTCTTCTATAAAAAATCTACCAATTGCCATTGCTCTTTCCCAACTTAGTTCCCAATTATCTTTAAATTTAGAATTAGCGCTTAATTGCGCAGAAGAAGTATTGCCTGTAATTTCGATAATATTGCGATACCCTCGTAAAGTATCAGTAATTTTAATTAATTCTGGTATTGCTTCCTGTCTGATATCAGCACTACCTGGATTAAAGGTAAACTTTCCACCTAAAACAATTTTATCACCTTCTCTAATTGTCATAACCCTTACATGCTTGCCTTTAACGCCTTGTTTTTTTACTGATTCTTTTATTTTGCGGTTTGTATTGGTATTTTTTAATATAGCTAAAACTCTTAATTGATTTGGCATAAAACCTAAATGAGCTCTAAAACTACCCATTGCGGCAATTAATTTTGTTTGCGTAATAGTTGACATAGCCACTAATAATACAAAAAAGCACATTAATAATGTCATCATATCTGCAAATGTACACATCCATTCTGGTGCACCTGTAGGAGGACATTTGTGTTTTTTTCCCATTAATAGTTCCTATTCCTCTGATTCTTTACGATCGCCAGGAGCTAAATAAATATTTAACTTTTGTTCAACAATACGTGGATTATCTCCAGATTGAATACTCATAACACCTTGTATAATAATTTCTTTAGCAAACAATTCTTGGTCATTTCTGATTGCTAATTTGTCTTCCATTGGGCCAGTAATAAAATTAGCTACAATAGCCCCATATAAAGTAGTAATAATGGCAACAGCCATTGAAGGTCCAATAGATGAAGGATCAGACATATTATATAACATGGCCACAAGTCCTACTAAAGTTCCAATCATTCCCCAAGCCGGAAAATACTTACTCATTGATGCAAATATTTTTAAATTAGTTTCGTGGCGCATTCCAATACAGTCAACTTCTGTTTGTAAAATTGTTTGTATTAATTCTGGATCAGTTCCGTCAACTGCTAAGCGTAATCCTTTAGTTAAAAACTCGTCAGAAATTTGATCACATACTTGTTCTAATGCTAAAATACCATCACGTCTGGCGATTTCTGCATAGGATACCATATCTTCAATTAATTTGGCCACATCTGTAGTAGTAATTAGCAGTGTATTTTTACCTACACCAACCATACCCTTCATAATTTCCATTGGAATAGTAAATAATGCCGAGGCAAAACCACCACCAATTACCATATATACTGATGGCATATCTAGGTAATATTCAGTTAAATGTTCTAAGCCCATACCAGAAACAATCATGGCTGTACCTAAAACTAAACCTATTAATGTTGTTATATCCATATTTAGAAAATCCTAACCACAATTATCACTGTGCATATTTAACTGTTCTGGCAAAGATCTAATCAATCGTGCATAAGTAATTACTTTTTCCATAACCAAATCCGCACTATCCTTGACTAAAATCTTGTCATTATTTTGCAATGTAATGATGGTATCGGGTTTTTCTTCTACAAACTTTATCAGATTGGCATTAAGAATAAAATTTTCGTTATTTATTTTAGTTAATTTAATCATTATATCTCACATAAATTTAGATGAGTACAGATTATCTATACTCATCTAAAACTATTTATTATCTTTTTAGATTTACAAGCTCAGTTAGCATTTCATCACTTGTAGTAATTGTTCTAGCATTGGCTTGGAAACCTCTTTGTGTTGTTATCATTTTTGTAAATTCTAAGGATAAATCAACATTTGATGATTCAAGTGTAAAACTACGCATATTACCTGCTTCATTTTGGCCTGCAACATTAGCACGCGGTCCGCCAGTATTTAAATCATCACGAAATAAATTACTACCTGTACTTACTAATCCATTATTATTGCGAAATGTAGTAACGGCAATTCTAGCAACATCTTTTGTCAATCCATTAGAATATACAGCTACTACAGTACCGTCTCCTGATATGCTCCAATTATTTAATATTCCTCTTTCTAATCCATCTTGTTCTTTAACATCTAATTCTGAAGCACCTATTGAAGATTCTCGTTGATTCATACCAGCAAAATCAGGATCAATTATTAATTGTGTTGCTTGACCATTATCTAAATCAATTTTAATACGATCGTTTGATTCGCCTAGATAATCACCTAGATTATCAAATTTCATAGTTCCTGAACCTACTGCAATATCTGGATCTATATCATCTGTTAAATCATTATCGTCATCAATAGCATCAGCATACCATCTCCATGAAGCACCATTATTGCTTTTAGTATCAATTCTAGTAGCTACCATATTAATAGAATGTGCTCCGCCTTGAGAATCAAATACTGTTAATGTTGATGTTGTAGATTCGCCATCTGCGGCAACATCGTCATCGCTTGAAAAAGATTCCCAAGTAGTATTTCCAGATGTCATTCGCCAATTTGAAATTTCATTTTTAGTTCCCAAATTACCATTTACATATAATTTATTAGGATTTATTTGATAAGTAATATCAGTTTCTTTGCCTAAAACACCAGAAAAAGCATTATCTCCTATATTAGCACCACTTGCCCCTTTAAAACCAAGTCTAATAGAATCAGCCACACCATCACCATCCGAATCTACAGCTTTATCTAGCACTTGATACATACCATCTAAAGCACCATCACCTTTCATCGCAATATTATCACCAGCCATTATATCATTAAATAAGTAGTTATTTTCTGCAGTAATATCTGTATAACTAATAACATTACCAACCATTAAATCGCTAACCGATCCTGTTCCAGCATCGCGATCTAGAGTAATAACTGTATCTAAATGGCCATCACCATTTGTATCTTGATTAGTTACTGGAGCGCCTTTAATATTATACCATCCATCTGTAATATCAGCACCAGAAAGATATATACTATCTCCATCACCCATTGTAGTAACAGTCCAATCATAATCTGCGGACGAGTCGCTGATAGTAATTTTATTAACATTTGCTGTTACTGATAATTTATTACCTACATGACCGGCTAATGATGATGTACCGCCATCTTTTAAATATAACTCATTTATACCAAATTGTGCAGAGGCACCATCCGCACTATTAGATAATCTTGCTGAAACTGGTTGACCATCTGTTAACCCATGAGCTGTACTTGTGTTTATTGTAAATTTTCCAGTTGCTTCATCTATATCAGTAATTTCTGCAGTTGTTTCATAGCTACCATTATTATCTAAATCTACTTGTACACTCATATGGCGATTGTCAGCTGGCATTTTATTAAATTCATAAGCAATAGTGTTGCCCTGAGTAGTTCTTGTATTTGCCAATTCATTATCGGTTAAGGTAAATGTATTGGCATTTATTACTTTAGTTGTTTTATTTTCAACTGTATTCATAGGTCTTGCAGCACCAAATTGTAAACGGGTTTCATTGACACCATCATTATCGGCAACACCTTCGTCATGTGTTTGGTTATGGTTTAAGCTAGGAGATGAACCAGTATTGGCAACATTAACTTCTTCAACTGTGCCTCCGGCATCTTTTGCAATACCTACACCGCCAATAGCATTATCACTTATCATAGTGTTATCTGTATGTAATCCTGCCATCCTTTGCATAAACAAAGCTAAATCGCCTAAAGTGGTACCATTTTTATTTTTTCCGTAGACAAAAGTATTTGTAATTTTACGTCCACCTTTTTCTACACTTAAATCTATTGATTTATGATTTTCCATCAATAAACCATCACTAGTATATAAATCACCAATGTCAGTATCGGCATGAGCATAAGTAGATAGTGTTGGATCACTAAAAAATTCTGCAGAAAATGAGCGAGTACCTGTAGTAGAAACTTGACCAGCTGAATTTAAATTACCCATAAAAAAAGCATTTTCAGTTGCTTTGCCTAATTGCAATTCGCCAAGAGGTATATTTATATCGTCTAATGCACCCATAGATGGAGCATCAATACTTCCATCGGTATTTGCAATTTGACCTTGTAAAGCAAGGCCAGTGCCTTTATGAATTAAAGTTCTTTTTGTAACTTCAACTCCTTTATCATTGATTGATTTTTTAAGTCCTAATTCAAATGCACCATCACGAGTATAAAAATTTTGTCCCATTGAATCTAAAACAAAAAATCCTTCACCATCAATACCTAAATCAGATTTTACTCCAGTATTTTCTAGTGCTCCTTGATTAAAATTATGAGAAATCTCGGCAGTTTTCATTCCGACACCAATTTGCTGTGGATCAAGTCCACCTTTTTGCATAGTTGGGCGTTCTGCAGAGCCTATTGTTTGTGAAAACATTGTTGCAAATTGAACACGTCCAGATTTGAAACCTGTTGTATTTACATTTGCAAGATTATCGCCAATGACATCCATTGCGATTTGATGGTTTTGTAAACCAGAAATACCAGTTGTTAATGAGCGTAGTAAAGCCATAAAATTTTCTCCTTTTTATGTCGTATCAATCGGTCAACGACAAATAAGGCTTCCCGTGGTTTGGGTCCAGCCTATTAAATAAATTAACGTATTAAATTAATTGCCACATCAATAATTTCTTGATCAGTAGTGATAACTTTTGAATTTGAAGAAAAAGCCCTTTGCGCTTCTATCATTCTTGTCATCTCAACAGCTAAATCTACATTTGAATCTTCAAGTGTAAATTGGCGTAAATTTCCAGCAACAGATGTACCTGCGGTGCGTACAAATAAATCTCCTGTATTCTCACTTTGTTTATATAAATTATCACCTTGTGCCATCAACCCAGCTTGATTTGTAAGGGTTAAAATTGGTATACGACCAAATTCGCGATTTTTACCATTGGTATAATTACCTACAACTGTGCCATTAGATTCAACTATCCAATCACGTAATTCACCTTTACCAAATCCATCTAGATCCTGTACCGTAACATCGCTACCATTTGGATTAGATAAATTAGATAATTGATCAAAATGAAAATCAAATTTGAATGGAGTAACTGCTCCATTGTCCAAATTTAAATTTATAATATCATCAGAACTTTTAACATAAGAACCTTGATTATCAAAAAGCACTGTTCCTGTACCAACAGCTAGTTTGTCACCAGCATTATCTTTTGAAGTAGCAAACCACCGCCATGTTTGTCCGTTGTTTACAGCAACATCTTCTTTAACTAATGTTAAATCAATATCATGTAGATTACCTAAAGAATCATAAGCTGTAGAAGTAAATCGTGTCGATTCACCATCGGCTTTTTGAATTTCTGTAAAATTTGTAGAGCGTTGATCATTTTGTTTTAAACTTAAATTGCTAAGATTATTGGATTGACCTAAGTTTCCAGTAAGTACTAACTGATTATCTATAAATTGTACTGATGCTTCTTCAATACCAGCAGGTGGCACAATAGATGTATCGATAAAATTTGTATAAAATTTACCTAAGTCATCAACAGTAGTACCATCCTGTCCATAAATAAAATCCATACTTTGTGGTTTTCCGCCGATATCCATATTAACAGATATTGTTGGTTCATTAGCTAAATCCGTAAACATAGTTGTTCCACTATCATTATATAAATCAGCTAAATCTGTTGTTAGTTTAATTGCTGATCCATCAAATAGATAAAAGTCAGTTTTTTGTTTTGCTGGTTGAGTAGCTACATCACCACTAGCATTTAAGTTGCCTGTTAAAAAAATATTTTTTGTTGCTTCAGCTGGATAAATAGAATCACTTGGGATTTCAATTGGTTCTAAAATATTTGGTTTGTAAATACCATCTGCATCCCCACTTGGTACTAAGCCTGTAGTCGGATCACTTGGTACACCTAAAAGTGGCATACCTGTGCCTTTTTGCATTAAAACTTGTTTAAATGAGTTATTGTTATCAGTTATCATACCAACTGACATAGAACCATCACGGGTTAAATACCAATCTTTATTATCTGGTACAGATCCATCTGAATTTAAGGTGGCAACTGGCATAAAGCCCTTACCATCAATACCGAAATCAGTTTTTTGACCAGTTTGACTTAAGCGTCCTTGTATAAAATTTTTAGAAACAGCCGACATTTTTACGCCTAATCCTATTTGCATAGGATTAATACCACCGCGGTTTCCTTGTGTGCCACTTCCACCATCAAGTGTGCGACTCATTAAACTTGAAAATTCAGCACGTGAATTATGATAACCGACAGTTGACACATTAGATATATTTGCACCTATTATATCTAAGTGTTTCTGATTGGCTAACAATCCAGACTTGCCTACTTGTAGAGCTGATGTGCCCATATTATTCTCCTTTGCTCGCGTCAATCGATCAGCGAGCTAGGGGCATCCTCGATAGGAGGTCCTGCCCATTTAATTCTTTGCTTTTTCCATCTTTATTGACAATAGCAACAGAATCAATATTAGTGAATATATCATCTTTTAATTTTTGTTGATCAATGACAGTAACTACAACTCGGTTTTTAATATTTACCAAGAATGCATTATCACCCATCAAAAAAAGGGTATCCTTAGCACCTTTAGCATCTGCTTTGGTGACGGCTTCGCTTAGGTTAGTCAAATCTGTTTGGGTAACATTAAGTCCCCTTTGACGTACTCTATCTGCCGCATGTCCAGAGAGTTTAATGCCATCAGCACTGGCTATTTTACTTTGCAATAATTTGCCAAAAGCATTTTCTGCCGTATGTAAATTTTTAGTCCCTTTGGGCTTGTTATTTACATTACCTGGAACGACAGGTGTGTGCAAAATAGTATTAATTTGTTTGGACATTATCTAATCCAATCCCCATTAGTATCGTATTTTGGAACAGCTACTTCAGTTAATTCGCTAATTGCAACAGTGGTTTCGATATCTTTATCATGAGGGATACCATCTTCGCCGATGAGTTTTTTGTAGCCGTCAACAGCTAATTTTATTTGGCCATCAACAACAGAAACTTTGTCGACAATTCCAGTAGTCATACCGTTACTATCAGATGTTTTTACTTGTGAGCCCAGCAAGCTAGAAGCACTTAACATACTTTGTTGATTTAATAACAAGCTCAACTGTTCTGTCATATCGTTTAATGCTGTTATTTGGTTTTGTGAATTTTCTAATTCTTCCATTTGAGCTAATTGCCCCATAAATTCTTCATTAGATGCAGGATCAAGAGGATCTTGATTTTTTAGTTGTGCAACTAATAAATTTAAAAAAGCATCTTTATCCACTTTGCTATTATTTTCTGGTATAGCTGCTGTAGTCGCTGTTCCTGCTGCTAAAGTATTTGCGCTTACTTCCATGATTGTCTCCTAAACAATTAAGTTTAACCTATCTTGTGTCATGATATTTTCATCGCTTATTTCAGTAAAAGTTTCAGATATAATTAAACTACCTGGTGCATTATCAGCCATATTTTGATTATCACGATATTGATTTTGCCAATGATTGCCGCTTTTGCCAGCATCAACATCAACTTGAAAATTTGTGATTGCTAAGCCTTCTTTTTCAAGGGAATTTTTTAGCGTATCTAAATTGCGATTGATAATATCTTTTGCTTCTACTGATTCTACACGTAAATGACCGATTAAATTAGAATCTTTAACAGTTAAACGAACTTGCATTTTACCCAATTCAGGTGGATCTAAATCCATACGAATAGAGCTTTGTTGACGTCCAACCATTAATTTTACGTTAGATGTTATACGATTTATCATGGCTTGTTGATTGGCCATTTTTACTGTACTTTGAGGTTTTTGAGTTTGTAAATTCTGATCTATTTTAGCTGTAATTTGAGAATTAAATTCAGCTTTGGCAGTTGCAGATTTTACCTCGGTTACCTTGATCTTGTTGAGATTTTTTGAAGTATTTTTACTTGGTTTTACTTCAAGTTGATTTAAATTATTAATTTTATTATCAATCTCAATCTTAGAATCTTTTGTAATGTTATCATGTAAACTTTTTTTGTGAGTTTCAGATTTTTTAACTGTTTCTGAAATATCATCGGCTGTTTGATTATTTTCATTACTGTTTGATTCTTCTGCTGTTTCATCTATTGATGTATCTTGTGAGTCTTCAGTTGATTTTTCTTGAGAATCATCGTCACTGTTTTTTTCAGATGTAACTATATCGATGCTGAGTTCATCATTATTAGTTGTATCGTTTAAATTGTCAGTTGTTTGAGATTCTTTAATTGTAGAAGTTTTTTCATTTTTATTAATCACAGTATCACTATTAATAATAGCTGTGTTTAATTGACCTTCATCGTTTGTTGCAAGCTTACTTGCTGATATTGTGTCTTGATCAGAATTAATATCTGTATTTTGAATATGAGTAGTTTCTGTTTTACAATCTTGTTGAGTAGTTATATTTTTAAGTGGCTCGCTAATTTTATTTTTTATATCTGTTGATTCAATTTTTTCATCTTTAAAATCCTTATCTTCTTTTTTTGTTTTAGATTTTTCAGAATGAATTAATGTGCTATTTGGTTGCACATTAATAAAATCTTGATTCACATTTGGCTGTAATATTTTAGACTGAGTAGAAAAATCAGATACATCAGTATCATCTATCTGCTTTGGTTTAGTTGTTCTATCGTATTGGTGATTATTTTTTATAAAATCATTTTTACTACGACTTAACATTTCTCCAAATAGATTAGATGCACCATCTCCAGTTAAACTAGAGTTTGGTATTGTTAGTTGTAGCTTGAGATTACTGATATTATCAGATTTCTCAGCCACTGGTTTAGGCATAAACTCTCCTTTCGTATATTCACAAATGTGAATATTTAGCAATAACAACCCTCAGCAAATTTATAATCTTAGCCCTGCTGAATGACTAAGATTCACCTGTTAACTATGGTAGATTTTCTCCATTCACAGTTTTTACATAACGGTGTGATGCAACAATAGTTCCATCAGTTTTAAGCTCACCTCTTAAAGCAAATTTTTGTTTTAATTTACTTAAAGAGCTCGGACTGAGCAAAGCACTAACGAACCAAACAGAACCCCTTCTGTCGGCACGTTCTCCGGGCATAATAATTAGTTTTTTATCTTTTGTAATAATTTCTACAGAGCCATCAAAGCTCCATACAGATTTAGTTTTTTCTAAATTGACCATTAAATTTGCATTATGCGATATGATAGTTTCTTGCGGTGTTATAATACTTAATGCTCCAACATATTTTTTTCCTGGAGATAAACGGATACGACCTTTATATAATTTAAATGTTATTTCTTTATGATAATCAAAACTGCGCAGTTCTTGTAATTGTACATCACTATTAGAATATATTCTTAAATTGACACCATTAATTTTTATTTGCGCTTGAGAATTTTTAACTGTTTTCAAGCGTTGTCCTTCTTTTATATTAACACTTCTTAGGGGATGGTTATCTATTTGTAAACTACTTTGATATTCAATAACAGTAGCTTGCATAGGTTGTCCTTGAGATTTTTCATGGTAGTATACAATTTCTTCTACTGGAATGTGCGGAGCTTTAATGGTGGTATCTTTTTGCTTATATTTTATTTCTTGTGTATTAATGTTAGGTAAAAAAGGAGATAAGATGGCAAAAGATGTATTAGTATAGAATAGGCCTAAAATAATTAAAATTATTTTTAAATAATTAAAAATTTGTGGATTCATTATTTTTTCTCCACAATTGGAATACGATTTAGTTCATCTTTAATTGCTTGTTGCCAAGGTAAAGACATTGCAGAGATTACTTCAGCTGCTAAGTCTTCACGCATCAATTTTAAATAAGTGGTAGTTTCAGTTAAGACATTACCTTTTGGATTTTTACCTTTAGTTAAAGTATTGCTAATAGTTGCAGGATCCATATTGTTAAATATTTTAATTGCTTTTTGAATACCTTCGCTTTTTGCAAAATCTTCTGCTTTTTTTCTACGTTGATTAAAGTCTTTTATTTTTGCTATAACTTGATCTTGCATTGCTGATATTCTATTTTTTTCATTTTCTATTTCTGCACGTATAACCCTTAGTCGCTTTTCAATTTCAAATAATGATTGGCGTTTTTTTTCTAATAATTTTTCTTGTGCATCAAAACTTTTATTAACTGCTAGGCCGTCAGTAGCAATTTTTTGTTTATTAAAAAGTTCTGTATATTTTTTTTTGTTTTCTTCGCTCTTAGCATATACGTCTAACTGCTCTTGATTTAAAAACTGTCCTTGGTTAGTTAATATCCATTGTATTTGTTTAACTTTTTTAGGTGATAAATAATTAAATGCAAATAATGCTCCTATCACTACTATAAGTGCTAAAGATGCCATTGCCATAATCATTAAGATAATTTGACTTATATTACCTGTATCATCGTTTAGTAAAGAACTTTTAGGTGTGTCATCTAATAATTTTTGTTCTTCAATTTCAACTTCTTTTTGCCATATAGTTTTATCGCGTTCATTTAGTTTTTCCATTACCTTACAATCGCGGGTAGCTTGTAAAAGTTCATTGCGACATTGATTAATAATTTCTTGTTGGGCACGCATTTCATTTTGTTTTTTGGCGCCTTCAACGCTTAGGTGTGCAACCCAAGCGCGTGAACTTAGTACTGAATCCATATCTAATGTACCAACTTGTTGTGGTTTTAAATCTTGCATAGATGTATAACGAGCTTCGCCTAGTTCTTTATATTGTGCATTGAGTTGATTCATTTTTTCCATTGCTATGCCAAATTCGCGTTTGCGATTTTTTTCTACCAATTCTCGCATACGTTCAAGGGCTGCAAACCTAAAATTAAATTTCTTAGCCATTAATTAATCCCCCTTGATTTGCATTATTATTTTGTTCTTCAGGGGTAGCTAATAATTTTTTTAATAATGTAGAATTTATAGCAAAATCATAATGTTCGTTCATACCTTGGCGTAAATAATTAGTTACAGCATCTATATTAGCAATGGCTTTATCTACTGCTGGGTTAGAACCTTTTGAATAAGCACCGATATTAATTAAGTCTTCTGCTTCGGCATAAGTGGCTAAAATTTCACGTAATTTAGCAGCAGATTGTAAATGTTCTTTATCGGCGACATCACTCATTACACGGCTTAAACTTTGTAAAACATCAATAGCTGGATAATGATTTTTTTGTGCAAGTTTTCTATTTAAAACAATATGGCCATCTAAAATACCACGGGCTGTATCGGCAATTGGCTCATTCATATCATCGCCTTCAACTAATACAGTATAAAATCCAGTAATAGATCCTTTTTCGCTTGTGCCAGAACGTTCCATTAAACGTGGCATCAAAGAAAAAACAGAAGGCGGATAACCTTTAGTTGCTGGTGGTTCACCAATTGAAAGACCAATTTCACGTTGAGCCATAGATACACGGGTAACAGAGTCCATCATTAATACAACATCTCGGCCTTGTTCTCTAAAGTATTCTGCTATGGCAGAGCCAATAAAACCAGATCTAACTCGCAATAAAGGGCTTTGATCAGATGTAGCTACAATAACAACAGAGCGAGCTAATCCTTCTGGACCTAATTCGTGTTCAATAAAATGTCTTACTTCACGTCCACGTTCACCAACCATTACAATTACAGAAATATCAGCTTGGGTATAGCGGGCTATCATACCCATAGTTACGGATTTGCCTACACCTGATCCTGCAAAAATACCCAAACGTTGACCTTTGCCAACTGTAATTAATCCATCAATACTGCGTATTCCTGTGCCTAATGGCTCGTCTACAGGTCGTCTAAAAATAGGGTTTGGTGGATCTGCGTAAAGTGGATTAAAACCTTCAGTTTCAATTGCACCTTTGCCGTCAATTGGTTCGCCTTTAGCATTTAAAACTCTTCCCAATAAGGCAGGTCCTACATTAACATTTTGACTATTACTTAAACATATCACCTGAGCACCGCGTTTAATGCCACGCATATCACCAAATGGCATTAATAATGTTGCATCATCTCTAAAGCCAACCACTTCGGCATCAGTAAATCCATCATCTGTTTGTATTGAACAATAAGCACCAACTGGTACATCTAATCCGGTGGATTCGATAACCAAGCCAATGACTCTTGTAACTCTTGACCATGGTTTATGGGTCGTTATGTTACGCAATACATTGGCTTTTTCGGCAAATATGCTCATTATAATTCTTCTACTATTGCAGTAATGGCTTCTTCAATATTTAAATTAATGCCACCTTCAGGTGTAGTAATTTTACAGCTACCTCTGCTGATACTTTCATCACTATTGATTTTTAATGATTTTAATTTATCAAAACGAGCTTTATTATTGCGTAACCATTGTGTTGCCATTGCTTTATCATCAGGATTTAAATTAATGATGAGTGAATTTTTTTGTACTATGAACTCAGATATATGTTCCATCGCATTGGCAATGATTGTATCGTCACCATTTAAATGTTTATGAATTACTTTTAGTGCAATAACTTTTACTAGCTCTATAAAATCATTTTGCGCTTCTTGTACTAACTTGTTTATTTTTGTTTCAAGTTGTTGAGTAACATTATCAAAGGTCTTAAGAGAAGGGCTTAATTTTGCAGTTGTTTCGTCAGTGCCTTGTTTTAGACCAACTTTATATCCTTCGTTTTTTCCTTCTTTAAAACCAATGGCGTAGGCTTCTTTTTTTGCTTCTTCTTTGGCCGTTTTAATTGCCGCTTGTTTTTCTGCTTCAATGCTTTCTTTGATAGCTTTAGCCTCTGCATGTGCCTTGGCTAGTATTTGTTCGCCCTCAGCTTCAAAATCATTAAAATTAAAAGCTTCGACTGCCTTTGCACTAGAGGTTAATTCTGTGCTAAACAACGACATCATCATCTCCACCGCGTCCTGATATAATTACTTCGCCAGCTTCTTCTAGGCGACGTACAATATCGACTATGCGTTGTTGTGATTGTTCTACATCGGCAACGCGAACAGGCCCCATAAATTCCATCTCTTCTTTGACCATCATAGCAGCACGTTCTGACATATTGTTGAAAATTTTGTTTTGTAAATCTTCTGAAGCAGTTTTGAGTGCCAATGCCAATTCTTCGTTGTCCACTTCTTTGAGCAAGGCTTGAATACCTTTGTCGTTGACCAAAGAAATATCTTCGAAGATAAACATAAGTTTGCGTATTTGTTCTACTAAATCTGGATCGTCTTCTTCCAAATTTTCCAAAATAGATTTTTCAGTAGTGCGATCGATAAGGTTAAGTATTTCGGCAACAGAATCCACACCACCAGTTTTTTGAAATTCTTGATTTAGCAATGTTGATAATCTTCTTTCTAATCCATCTTCCACTTGTTTAATGGTTTCTGGAGATGTTTGCTCCATTTTGGCTACACGTTTTATTACTTCAACTTGTTTTTTGCTAGTTAAACCAGCTAAAACCTCACTGGACATCCCCGGCTCTAAGTGTGATAAAATCAGCGCAATAGTTTGTGGATGTTCATCTTGTATAAATGTTAATAATGTTTCAGCTTCAGCTTTTGCTAAGAAGTGAAACGGCGCTTCTTGAATAGAGTTTTCCATATTGCCTAAAATTTCAGCAGCTCGCTCAGGGCTTAAAGCTTTTTCTAATAGTATGCGTGCATAATCTAAACCACCTTCTTCTAAGTATTGTTTAGCTAGTAATTCTTCATAAAAATTTTGCATAACTGCTTGGCGTACATCGGCATTAACATCTTCAGTTAAACGGGCAATCATCATCGATAGCATTTCAACAGAGTTTGGTTCCATATTAGCCATAATTAAAGATGATGTTTCTGTATCCAAGCTAATCATTAGTATAGCCGCTTTACGAACTCCAGGTATCTGTGCAGTATCTACATTATTAGCCATTATTCTTTAGCCCATTTATTAGCTAATCTTGCAGCGCGTTGTGGATTATCATGTACCATTTCGGTGATTTTTTCTTGCAATAACCTACCTTGAGCACCCAGAATTTCAGGTTCGTCAAGGGTTTCTATCTGTTCTTCAAGAAATTTAAATTCTCGCTCACGCTCTTCTTGCATTTGCAAGGCAGTTGCTTTCATCATATTGACCATCACCATTAACATAACAATTACAATTGTACCTAAAAATAAATATCTTCCATATTCAGACATAAATAATTGAAAATTGTCAAATGCGCTTTCTTCTTGTTTTTCGTCGTCAAATTCCATTAATGCAGAAATCATAGATATTTTTTCATCTGGTTTCATATCTAATGCCGAACGTATATGCTGTGTAAAAGTGGCTATTTCTTCTGCGGAGTAAGGTTCAGAAGCTCTTTCTAGACCTTCGTCTTTTTCTTTTTGTGTTTGTGGTTTGCGTTTATATGGAATTACAACCGCGATAGAACGTTGTTTGATTGTGCCGGGCATACGTTGAATTTTTTTAATGATGTGATCAACATCATACGTTGTATCATTTGTTTTTTCTTTAGTTTCAGTTTTTTCACCGTTAAAAGCTTCTACATCTCCACGGGTGTTTGGGTCTACTCCAACATCACCTCCGCCACTTTTACTATTAGAGCTACTTTGTGATTTAGAATCACGCATAGCTATTGGCCCAGTTCCTTGATAATCTAAATCTTTCCACTCTTCACGGATAACATCCATATCCAATTCAATGGTGGCAACAGCATTTACTTTATTTAAAAAAGATAAAGCCATTCGTGCTTTTGTAGCATAATCTTCTTCGATGGCTTTTTTTAATTTTAAATACCTATCGGCCATTCCACTAGCAGACGTGGCATCTTCTTGTTCGTAGTGTCGTCCTGCAGTATCGGTGATAACTACATTTTCGCTATCAAGTCCTTTAACAGCATGAGATACCAAATAACTAATAGCTTCTACTGCTTCATCATTTAATCTGCGATTACGAGTTAATTTTAATACTACTGATGCTGTAACAGGTGGCACATCGCGTAAAAAAACAGTATCTGATGGAAGGCTAATTGATACCTGAGCATTGGTTACAGGGTCCATTGATTTTATAATTGAACCAATAGAATTTTCCAATGCGCGTTTGTATTTCATTTCTCGTAAACTGCGAGTGGTGGTTAAACTGGTATCGTCAAGAACCTTGCTCCATGTGTAGTCTACTTCTTCTGGTAATAAATTATTGTCAGAAAGCATCATAAGGACGCTATCCCATTTTTCGGCATCCACAACAACTTTGCCGTTTTTAAGATCTGTCTTAATGCCCATTTCTTTTAATTTAGTTTGAATCTGTGTTGCGCGTTTGTCATTTACATCAACCACAGGACGCATTTCTGTTCTAGATCCCCACATCATCAACATAAATAAGCTAATAATAACGACCATAACAAACATTAATATGGTTGCTTTTTGACTCATGGTCATTTGGTTAATGACCGATTGTAATTGGCTACTTAATTTTCTAAATGCTTCCATAACCTAACCTAGGTTCTCATCCTTAAGACTTCTTGGTAAGCATCGGTTAGTTTATTGCGTACTTGCATTAATAGTTTAAAAGCAAGATCGGCTTTTTCTACAGCGTTTACTACTTGTCCAACATCTTGAATTTCTCCAGTAGCTAATTTTTGTTGTAAATCATCAGCTTCATTTTTCATAGCATTAACTTCTGCGATACTTTGTTTAAGCAGATCTTTAAATGGGACATCTACATTTACTGGTCCACCAACTTGGTTGGCTGGTCCTGCCGCACTTGTCTTAGTTGATGGTGTGCTAAGCAAATTTTGTAATTGGTTTAATCTGTCTAGTGCCATTATGATAATATTCCTAATAATCTAGTAACCATAGATTTTGTTGAATCCATTGCTGTAACATTTGCTTCATAAGCTCTGGTTGCTTCAATCATATCAACCATCTCAACAGGAACATCTATATTTGGCATTAAAACATAACCTTCTTCGTTGGCGTCTGGATGTTCAGGTCGGTAAACTTTTTTAAAATCACTTTTATCTTCATATATTTTTTCAACACGCACGCCTAAATTTTTTGTATTTGTAAATAGCGGGTTACCTTCAGAAAAAACAACTTTTTTACGACGATAAGGATTTACATTGCCGTTAGCATCTCTTGTAGTGTTAATGTTGGCTAAATTTTGCGCAATAACATTCATACGAGTACGTTGTGATGAAAGTGCTGAAGAGCTAATATCCAAACCTTTAAACATTTTATTAGATCCTATGTTCATAGTTTAATCCTATACCCTTTCTGAGATGGCAGTTGCTAACATTTTATATTTTTTATTTAACAAAGAGTCAAACGTACGTTGCATAAGAGAATTTTGAGCTAAATCGGCCATTGTCTTATCGATAGATCCAGATGTATTATCATAACGATAAATACCTTCATTTTTAGCAAAATGAGGTTTAAAGTTAATGTTGTCATTATTTCTGGTATTTGTAATATTTGAGCCATTAGCTTGAAAATTATTACGTATATGAATTTCACCTAAAAAAGAATCTTTTACTGCGCCAAAATCAGTAGTATTATTAGAATTGCTTGGCAGACTGACCTGAGAAGAACGTCCTATTTGAAATTGGCGAGGATGCTTTTTATTGCGATTATCAACAGCTTTACGCAATGTTTTTTGAAAATCTTCTAAATTTAATTTTTGACTGCGGTAGTATGGAGTGTCTATATTGGCGATGTCTTGAACTAACAATTCGTGGCGTTTGAGTGTAAATTGGCTCATGCTACGAAGTAGAGGGGTGGCATCTTTTTGAAATAGACTTTGAAAATACATTTTAATCCTTATTAATATATATAATGTATATATAGCAAATATAATGCCAGATATTACATACTATATGTTGTGGTTTGTTTTTTATCAGTTCTATATAAGGTATTAATGTCATTGGAAGTTTTTTCCTAATCATCTTTCCATTTGGAAAGTTTTTCCCTTAGAGTTCTGCTAGTTATACCCAATGCTTTGGCAGATTTTTCGCGGTGTCCATCATAAAATTTTATGGTTCCTAGTATCAAGTCTTTTTCTAATTCTGCTACAGATATACGTCCGTATGGTATAGCTTCTTGAATATTTTTATTTGCCAATGCATTGCTATTAGATCCTAAATCTTCTAATTCAATACATTCACCAGATAAAATTACAGCCCGTTCGATAGTATTTTCCAATTCGCGTACATTACCTGGCCAATCATATCTTTGAATGTAAGCCATAGCGTCTTTACTAATTGTTTTGGTCTTTTTAAGTCCTTCAGCACGACTTTTAATTTCTAAAAAATATTTGGTTAGTTTTGTTATATCATCCCTGCGTTTAGCCAGATTAGGTATTTTAATACTGATTACATTTAATCTAAAATATAGATCTTCTCTAAATTTACCCTGTTTTACCCAATCTTCTAAATCGCGATTGCTGGTAGCTAAAATGCGTACATCTACTTTTTTAGTCATATCACTACCGACAGCTTCAAATTCTTTTTCTTGTAATACACGCAATAGTTTAGCCTGTAGACCTAGATCCATTTCACTTATTTCATCGAGTAAAAGTGTACCTCCATCTGCAATTTCAAAACGTCCTTTACGCTTTTTTTCTGCCCCAGTAAATGCACCTTTTTCATGTCCAAATAGTTCAGACTCTAATACGCCAGCAGATAGCGCAGCACAATTTACTTTAATAAATGGTTTATCTGCTCTATTTGATTGTTGATGTATTTCTCTGGCGACAACTTCTTTGCCGGTACCCGATGCCCCCCTTATCATAACGGTGGCATTGCTACTTTTTATTTTGTTGATAGTAGCGACTACTTTTGCCATTTCTTCGCCGCTTGCAATCATCTTTTTATCGGCATATTGACTGTTTAATTCTTCTTTTAATGCAATGTTTTCAATAATTAATTTGCTGTGTTCAAGAGCTTTTTTTACTAAAATTTCAATTTCGGCAGCTTTAAATGGTTTGGTAATAAAATTAAACGCACCTAATTTCATAGCTTCTACAGCTTTTTCTATTGTGCCAAATGCTGTATTGATAATAACGGGGATATTTTCATCGATATCTTTTACAAAACGTAATACTTCTATACCATCCATTTCTGGCATAGCTAAATCAGTGATTACCATATCGGCACCCATGCTAGTGATTAACGGTTTCATAGTTTCGCCACTGTCAAAAGCAGATACTCGATATCCTTGACGTTCTAAGGTCATCGCTAAAGAATCCCGCATGACTTCTTGATCATCCACAACAATTATATGTTTCTTGGTCATGTTAATTTCCTTGTATACTTGGCGGAGTATCCGCCTTTAAACGTATTATAAATTCTGCGCCTCCACTTTTTGCAGTGCGAATATCAATTGTTCCGTGATGACTTTCGGCACATTTCAATGCAATAGCTAAGCCTAGTCCAGTACCCTCTGTTTTACCTTTGGTGTAAAATGGATCAAAAATAGTTGAACGTAATTCCTCACTAATGCCATCTCCAGAATCGGCAATGCTAATTTCTAGCATATCTTTGCGTTCGTTATCTTTACAACAACTTAAAATTAATTCTCCAGTTCCGTGCATGGCTTGGCAGGCATTTTGAATAATATTTAAAATTATTTGTTCTAATTGATTTTTATCTGCATAGATCTGTGTTAATGTAATATTGTATATAATTTTAATATTGTGTTTTTTAAATCTTGCCAGTGCCAACTCTGTACATTGTTGTAATAATGGCTTAATTGCAAAATATGTTAAATGTAATTTTTGACTGCGTGTAAAACTTAGCATATCTTCAACTAAACGATTTAAACCAGACACTGCCGAGCTGATTTTGAGTGCGGCACTATTATCTAAACCAGCAGATAGCATATCATCTGATATCATATCGGCATATAGTGCAATACCTCCAAGTGGATTACGTATCTCATGAGCGACACCGGCAGCCATACTACCCAAAGCTTGTAAGCGATCGCGCCGTTTTAAATCCTCTTGCAAACGTACTACTTCAGTATGATCATTAAATGATGCTACTGCACCTGTTATATGTCCATCGTCATTTTTAACAGTATTAATAGAAACCAAAAAAGTTAAATTATTTTGATTAAAATCAATTATTAATGGCAATTCTCTAACAGGTTTTGTATGACCTTCTAGGGTATTATTTAACATTTGAAATAAAGGCATAAAGGCATCGGCAATATTACTATTGGCCGCACGAATATCTGCTGGGATGCTAGAACATTGGGTTAGTTCTTGGGCGCAACGATTAAAAATTAAAATTTTACCTTGTTTATCACAGGCTATTACTCCATCAGATATGGATTCTACCATTTCATCGCTTTGTGCTTTTAGACTGGCAATTTCAGCTACTTTAGTTTCTAAATCTTTATTTTTAACATCGAGTTGTTCGGATAATGTTTTTACCAATGACAGTAGGTTGTCTTGACCTTTTTTAAACTCTGCTTCAGCTTGACCAAGGCTAGAAAAAGCCTCTTGTAGCTCTAATAAATCATTTGGTATATGTGCAGTGTCGTTTAGCATTATGTTCTTTTATCTACTAAATTATCTAATTGACGAGGTGGCTTATAAGCTTGTCCATAAGCTTTAGCCATTTGTCTACCCCTATTTATTTTACTAACATCAGTTCTATTACGTTTTTGTTGTGCCCCTATACTATCTTGTTGTGTTTGTTCAAGAGCTATAATTTGTTTAAGCAAATCACTTATCTTATCTACCTGTATAGCTATGGGTTGACGTTGTTCTTCTGGTAATAAAAGTTTGTTTTTTTCCCAAGCTTCTTTTTCTTCAATAACACTTTGATCCAATTTTTTAACAATTTGCATCAGTTCATTGATTTTATTAAATATAGGGAATAATTCTAAAATTTTACCTTCGGCAATTAATTGACTTTGTGTTTTAGATAATGTCAAAATCTCTTGATAATGTAGTGTTTGGGTAGTTAAAACTTTATGTAATTTTTCTTGCTGTTTTGTATTCATAATTTATAAAGTCCCAAAGAAAGAATTATTAATATTTTTTTGTTTTTCAAACCAGTCTTTGGTATTTTTAGTCCAATCGACTTGATCTATCCAATATTTTTTTCGTAAATTATCTGGTAAATCTTGGTAGTTATTTTTTTTACTGCGCTTATATAGCCAATGGGCTTTGTTGTATTCTACTAAAGCTTGTTGTGGTTGATTTAAATGTTCTAAACAACGTGCAATTTGAAAATTTATCCAAGGTGCATCCGCAGTGCGTTGGTATTTATTATATGCTCTTCTGTATTCGGCAAGTGCTTGTGTATAGTTTTTTTCACGTACATAACTATCGGCAATAGTTAAGCTAGTATAGCGCTGTAAATCTTTATCTAGTGCTGTGGTTGGCGTACTAGATACTACCTGTCTAAGTTGTTCTCTGGCGTCAGCATATTTTTTTAATTTGAAATAACTATATCCTAAAAAAGTACGGCTAGCAAAAATACGTTTATCATCGGGGTATCTTTCAATGGCTTCTAATAGATGTTTGATAGCTGGGATTGGTAGATTCATAAAATGCTCAACTCTGCCAAGTTCAAATAGTGAATCTCTCCAAACTTGTGAGCGAGGTGTGAATAAATCGTCATTGATAATTTTATTAAATGTTTTTCTGGCCGATGACCAATCATCACGTTGCGCGTATAGCAAGCCTAACTCGTACCGTGCCTGATATGCAAATAAAGCATTGGTATGTCTATTAATAGTATCTTTAAAATAAAATTCTGCACCACCAATTAATGTGCCGTCTTTGGCTACTTCACTTAACTGTAATAGATGTTTTAAGGCCATACCACGTCTATAACTAGAGCGTGCTTCTTGTGGATCACCTGGATATATTTTTAATAAATCCCCATAGGCTTTATCGGCCTTTGCCCAATCTTGTGCATCATAAAATAAATCTGCAGCTTTTTCTCTAGCTTGTTTTGTTAATTTACTAGAAGGGGCTTCTATTGGTATCCGTTGATATGTTAATCCAGCTTCAACCAAATATTTTGTACCGCCTTTTTTAGATTGGGCAACGATTGATTCCGCTAGTTTATTTAAAATAAAATCTCGTTGTATATTAAAATTTTTAAGCATAAAGCGATATATATTTGCAGAGTTTTTATACTGGTTATCTTCAAAAGCTTTTACGCTCATTTGTTGCAGTATATTTATAATTTCTTTTTGAGGAACAAATGGATTGTCAAATACAAATTGGCGAGTTTTAACAATACGTTTATAATGTTCGTATGCTTTATCATATTTTGATTGTTTATAAAAAATTTCACCTTGTTTTAAAGCTCCAGCTGTCCCAACAGGCCTGTCATGAAATTTTATAGCCGTAGCTAACTTACCCTGAAATATACGGCTTGCATCTTTAAAATTATTTTGTTCTAAATATGTTTGACCAATTAAAAATAAAGTTTTTTCATTATGTTCTGTGTCAATTTTACCAATCTCCATCGAGCGTTTTAAACAATCTCTTGCTTCATCATAACGCTTATTTTTGCGTAATAAATTACCTAATTCGTAAAGAGCGTTTTTGGCTTGTGGATATGTTGTGTATTCTTTGGCTATGCGATTATACCAATTGATGGCAGAATTTATATCTCCATCTAAAAAATAACCTTGTGCTATTTTTTCCCAAACTTTTAATTGGTCTACACCATGTTCTGCATAAGGGGCATAACGTTTAAACCATAAAATAGATTCTTGCAGTCTATCCATTTTAGCATTTGCACGACCTAAATAATTTAAAACATCACTGCGTTTTTTTGCCAATGGATATTTAGCTGAAATTTCATCAGGCCAAACTTCATTTGTTGCAGTATATACCTTGCCTTTTTTTTCGTCTATTAGGCGTTGTCGCTTAGTTTGATCGATTTTATCTTGTAGTTTTTCAAAAGCACTACGTGCTTCATTAAATAAATTTTGATGAAATAAACATCTAGCAATTTGATAATGGACGTAAAATTTTTTTTCTTTATTTAATAGTGGTTTTTTTGTTTCTTCATCACGGGCATCTAATAAAATTTGGTATAACCCTTGGGCATTATGGTATCTGGCAATATAGTTTGCTCTTTTTGGATCTAAGCGTATTTGTTCGGCTATGGCAAAACTGACATCCGCAATTAACTGTTGTACTTCAATGTCTTGTTTTTTTTCTAATGCAAAAATTTGATCTAAATATTGCTTAGCCAATGGCCAATTTTCTTTTTCAATTTGTTCGTGTGCTAGTCTATTAAATCTTTCTATTTTGTTTTTCTTCATTTCCGAAGCAGGAAATACTATAAAATTTAAAATAGCTAAAATAATTGACGCAATAAAAATAGGCCATTGCCATCTTTTGGCTAATAAATTCTTTTTTTTAGGTTTTTTTTCTTCTTTTTTGGTGACAGTATCATCTAAATCTTTAAAAAGATCATCACTATCGTCATTTGTGTCTGCTTGGGTGCCACCGAGATCTAAATCATCTAAATCGTCTAAGTTGTCAAAACTATCATCTGCTTCGTCAATGGCGTCTTCGCCCAGTTTGCCAGTCTCATCAGGAGTGTCTTCTAAACTGAGGTCGAGATCATCAAAATCAATTTCGTCGTCAGCCATAATCCCCTATGGTTTCTATGCTAAAAAAGGTATCAATATAATGAATATATTTAAAAATGTAACTTTAGCGGAAATTTTTTCCTATTCAAGGCTAAATGTAAAATATTATTCAATGTAAACCCTATAATGATAAAAGCTTAGGCAATAAAGTTAAACTTGCCTAAGCTTTTATTGGTATTAGGAAAAAAATTCCTAATACTATATATGGTATTAGGAATTTTTATATTTGTCCGTATTTTGCATCAAATGCTTCATCGCTCATAACTAATAGTATAATAAAGTCAATGAAAGCTAAAAGTGCAGGGATAAATGTCCAGCAAAATAAGGCATATGCTATGCCTGCGCCTATTCTGCCCAAATAAAATTTATGTATTCCAATACCGCCCAAACAAAATGCTAAAATGGCAGCTAAAATTCTATTTTTACCATTTGCAGCTGTGCCATTATTAGCAACATTTATCTGTCTTACACCACATTTTGGGCATATTTCGGCTTTAATTTTAATTGCGCTACCACAGTCTGCACAAAATTTTTCATCGGCAGCTTTAGTTTGAACGCTATTTTCTGTGTCCATTGTTATTCCTTTTTCAACTTTGTTATATTGTTCCTAATTTAAATATCCACCCAAACAAAAGACTAAATAGCCATGCCTTACTCAGCCAGCTATCTAAAATAATATTTTGTTTGTTATATTTTTTATAGATTAAACTAAAAAATGTTAAAAATAATAACATTATGTAAATAATTGTCACAGGGTTTAGTATTAGTGATTGTATTATGTTGCCATTTACCAGAGCTATAGTAGCTCTGGTACAGCCGGTTGACGGGCAAGGCAAATCGGTTATAAAAATAAATATTGATGGAGGAATTTGAGCATTAGCAATAAAGTTAAAATTCCATACCAGATATATACCAAATAAAAAAAGCGCAACCCATTCAAGAGGTTGTGCTTTTTTTAATAACCGTGGGTGAATCATATTAGTTATTTGTCTGCTTTTAGCGAGCTAATAACCCATGGCAACCAACATAGTGGTATGCAAAATAAAAGTAGTACTATAAATACTATTAATCCGTTTAAATTTAAACCGATATAATCTGCTTTTTTTTCTTCGCTCATATATTTCCTTTTTTAAATAAATTTTATATATATTATAGATTATAAAAAAAAATTTAAAGCATTAATTTGCAAAGAGTCAGGTTTAGCCAATAAAATCACGGGCATTTTGAAACATTTTTAACCAAGGACCATTTTCTAAAAACATTCCATTTGGATTGTAAGATAATTGTAAAGCTCTAAAAGCTCTTTCTGGGTGAGGCATCATAATAGTTACTCGCCCATCAGTTGTAGTAAGTCCAGTTATTCCTTCTGGCGACCCATTAGGATTGGCTGGATATTTTTGGGCTATTTCACCATAGTTATTTACATAACGTAATGATGCAATGCAATCAGCTTGAGAGCCACTATTTTTAAAGTCGGCACGTCCTTCACCGTGGGCAACAGGAATTGGCAAAATAGAGCCTTCCATACCTTTAAAAAATATTGAAGGGCTTGGCAATATTTCAACATTACTTAAACGTGCTTCAAATTGTTCACTGCGATTGCGTTTAAAGCGTGGCCAGTTCTCAGCGCCAGGTATAATTTCTGATAATTGGCTAATCATTTGACAGCCGTTACATACGCCCAGTGTAAAAGTATTGGGGCGTTTAAAGAAATTACTAAACATATTTTTAAGATATTCATTATATAAAATAGATTTAGCCCATCCAGAACCAGCCCCTAATACATCACCATAAGAAAAACCACCACAGGCGACTAAGCCAGCAAAATTATCTAGGCTAACCCGTTTTTCAATTAAATCTGTCATGTGTATATCAATGGTTTCAAAACCTGCCTTATCAAAGGCTGCTGCCATCTCTACTTGACCATTGATTCCCTGTTCTCTTAAAATTGCCATTTTAGGTTTAGTGTTATATTGTTTAGGTTGTTCTTCAGGGTTAAAGCTTAATTTGGTTTGTATTCCAGGGTCATTAGCATCTAATATGGAGTCATATTCTTCTTTGGCACATTCTGGATTATCACGCAAACTTTGCATTTTATATGTTGTATCACTCCAGTATCTTTCCATTTTAATTAAATCTAAGCATAAATCATTAAAATGCATTTCTTTTTTAGTGGTTGTAGAGCCTATGTGGTGGCAAATATCAGCGAGGCCTTTTTGGGCAAATACGTCTTTGGCAATCTGTAGGTTTTCTTTGGAGACTTCGATAAGCATACCCAATTCTTCGTTAAATAAAACTTCTAATTGATTACCTAGTTTGGCACAATCAACTTTAAATCCGCAACGTCCTCCAAATGCCATTTCGGCTAAGCTGGTAAAGATTCCGCCATCACTACGATCGTGATAACTTAAGGCTACGTTTTGATTTACTAGCTCGCGTAATGCTTCAATGGCAGATACTAAATCTTGTGGATTATCTAAATTGGGAACTTCATTACCTACTTGATTGTAAACTTGGGCTAAACAACTGGCTCCCAAGCGATTTTTACCACGTCCTAAATCAATTAAAATAATTTCTGAATCATTTGTTTTAAAATCAGGAGTTAAGGTTTTATTGACATCATCAACAGAAGCAAATGCTGTGATAACTAAAGATAGTGGTGATACTACTGTTTTTTCTTTACCGTTTTCATTCCATACGGTACGCATACTCATAGAGTCTTTGCCGACAGGAATTGCCACTCCAAGTTTTGGACATAAATCCATGGCAATTGTGTTGACTGTATCAAATAAATTGGCGTCTTCACCTTTTTCTCCGCAAGCAGCCATCCAATTTGCAGATAATTTTACTGTTTTTAAAGAGCCAATATCCGCGGCAGCTATATTGGTTAATGCTTCACCTATAGCCATTCTGCCCGATGCTGGCGCATCGACAATCGCTAAATTGACAGCTTCGCCCATTGCCATAGCTTCGCCACTGGTGGTTTTAAAGCCAGTGGCAGTAACGGCAACATCTGCTAATGGTTGTTGCCAAGGTCCAACCATTTGGTCTCTGGCGACATGACCTGTTATCGAGCGATCTGCTATTGTTATTAAAAATGTTTTATCGGCAACAGTTGGTAACTGTAAAACCCTTTTGCATGCCTCTTTAATTTTTATGTTGTCGATTTTTAAGTCGGGGTGATTTTCTTTTATACGGGTAACATCACGTAGCATCTTTGGAGGTTTACCAAGTAAAAAACCTAGCTCTAAATCAATGGGTGTATTATTAAAATGTTCATCTGTAAGAGTTAGGTGATTATCGTCTGTAGCCTGTCCCAATATAGCAAATGGACAGCGTTCGCGTTGACATAATTGTGAAAAGATTTCTACATCACTTTCTTTAACCGCCAACATATATCGTTCTTGGGATTCATTGCACCATATTTCCATAGGACTCATGGAAATTTCTTCATTGTGTACCTTGCGTAACTCAAATTTAGCGCCACATTCTTCAATTAATTCTGGGCAAGCATTTGATAAACCACCGGCTCCAATGTCATGCGCGCTTAAAATAGGGTTTTTATCACCCAAGGCAACACAGGCATCGATAACTTCTTGACACCGACGTTGCATTTCTGGATTGCCACGTTGTACTGAATTGAAATCTAATTCTAAAGAATTACTACCTGTATCCATTGAAGATGCCGCGCCACCACCAACGCCAATACGCATAGATGGTCCACCTAATTGTATAATGGCTGTACCTTTTGGTATGCTTTGTTTTTCGACATGTTGGCGTTTGATATTGCCCATTCCACCAGCTGTCATAATTGGTTTGTGATAACCTCTATTACGCCCTAAATGCGTTTCTTCAAATGTTTTAAAAAAACCACAAAGTTGAGGTCGTCCAAATTCATTGCCAAAAGATGCACCGCCGATAGGGCCTTCTAACATAATTTGCAAAGGTGTAGCAATGCGGTCTGGAAAACTGCGGTTTGGGTTTTCCCATGCTTTTATGTTTTCTGGGATATTTAGATTAGAGACTATAAAAGCAGATAAGCCAGCTTTGGGTTTAGAGCCAACCCCTGTTGCTCCCTCATCACGTATTTCGCCCCCCACCCCTGTGGCTGCTCCTGGAAATGGAGAAATTGCTGTTGGATGATTATGGGTTTCGACTTTCATAATAATATCGATGGGACAAGGGGTGTATCCATATACAGTTTCTTGTTGGCGAGCCACTTCAAACCAGTCTGATTCATGACCTATCATACCGCCAGAATTGTCACTGTAAGCGATTAGTGTTTCTTGTGGATTTTGGGCGTGGGTATGACGGATCATTTTAAATAATGATGTGTCTTTGGCTTGGCCATCTATTATCCAGTCGGCATTAAATATCTTGTGGCGACAGTGCTCAGAATTAGCTTGTGCAAACATTACTAACTCAACATCAGTTGGATTGCGTTTTTTAGAATCGTAATATTCAAAAATATAATCTATTTCATCGGGACTCATGGCCAATCCAAGTTGAATATTAGCTTGGTTTAATGAGTCTTTGCCATGGTTTAGGGTATCTATGTAACTTAACGGTGCGGGTTGCGAATGGATAAATATATCGGTTATATCTGTGTAGATTCCCTCTGTCATAGGGTCGTATAATAGTTCAATGGCTTTTTTTAAATCTTGCGAGGTTAATACTTTAGAGTTTTTGTCGACAACTTTTATTAATGTGCCTCGCTCAACACGTTTGATGGTATTTAATCCGCAATTATGAAAAATATCACTGGCTTTCGATGACCAAGGTGAGATAGTACCTTTGCGTGGTGTGATAAAAAAACCTTCTTGTGTAGTGGCACTAAAATTACCAGTGGCATTTAACAATGCAAAGGTTTTGGTTAAATGGTCGTTACTTAAATTATCATCACTATCTATTGCATATACAAAATGCGAATTGATATCAGCAATATCGAATCCAACTTTTTTTAAATCATCAAGTAATGTGTTGATACGAAATTGTGATAAAGCTGAATTACCTTCAAGGATAAGAGGCGCCACGGGATTCTCCATAGGTTTAGTCTAAAATTAGAATAATACAATATTTTATCATAAAAAAGTAGAATAATCATGATGAAGATTTAGTTAAAGAAATCTTGCAAAATTTTATCTAAACAGTACATTTGTAAAGCGTTATGTTGTATACTAATTTGGGGTTTTAACTATGGCAAAGAAAATTTTAGTAGTGGATGATGATGATAGTTTACGTAAAATTGTTATGCATTTACTTAATAAAACAGGTTATGCCACAGTTGGGGCTGAAAATGGCAATATGGCATTAGATGTTTTAGCCAAGGAAGACATAGGGCTTTTAATTTTAGATGTTATGATGCCAGGACTTAGCGGTTATGAATTATGTGAACAAATACAAGATAATAAACAATACGCCAATTTGCCAGTTATTATGTTAACAGGTAAAACAGAGCTTGTTGATAAATTTCAAGGCTTTATGTCTGGAGCCATTGAATATATGACTAAACCTTTTAAAAACCAAGAACTCCTTGAAAAAGTCAGAGAACTCTACCCTTGCTAGCGGTTTATATGTGGTGGCAACACCCATTGGCAACCTGGAGGATATAACCTTACGGGCCATACGCGTATTGAACGAAGTAGATGTGATTGCTGCTGAGGATACGCGTAATACAGGGCGTTTATTAAAGAAATTAGAAATTGAAACCCCTATGCTTGGATACCATGATCATAATGAAAAGCGTTTTGCACCTCAGCTTGTTGAGCGTATGTTAAATGGAGAGCGTATAGCGTTAGTGAGTGATGCTGGTACGCCATTGATATCTGATCCTGGGTATAGATTGGTTAATGCTGCTGTTGAAGCTAATATTTATGTAACTGGTATTCCGGGGCCGTGTGCGGCAATTAATGCATTAGCAACTAGTGGTTTAGCCGTTCATGAATTTTCTTTTAGAGGGTTTTTACCAAAGAAATCAACTCAGATGGCAAGGGCTTTAGCCGCTGCAGTAGCAGAAGAAGGTTCAACTATATTTTATGAATCACCTCACCGCTTAAAAAAGACTTTGGGTATATTGCTTGAAAATCACCCAGAAGCTAAAATATGTGTAGGTCGAGAAATGACTAAATTATTTGAAGAAAATATGCGCGGAACAGCCGCTGATATATTAAAAATTATTGGAGAACGCACCGTAAAGGGTGAAATTACCATTATTGTGGAAGGTTAAAAATGATAAAAAAAGTAACTTTATTTACTATTTCGGCAGCTATTTTAGTTAATAATGCCGATTATGCTTTTGCTAGGCGCAGTAGAATTAAACCTAGTAAAGCCACCTCTGTTATACCAATTACACCAATGAAATCAGTGGAACAAGTTAAAATACAACCACCTGCAAAAAAGCTTGATAATGTAGTGGATGTTATAGAGCCTGAAATTAATGAAAAGCCTAACAGTATTCAAAAAAATCCAAAATTATCAGAAAAACCATCATTAAAGCCTGTACAAAATAATATTACGCCAGTTCAGAGTACTAAGCGTTTACGCAATATTAATTTGCCAGTTGTAAATATGAATACATTGCCGATTTCATATAGTGTTGCCGACAGAGGTGAAGCAGGTTTAGCAGGCATAGAATTATATTATACTATTAACGATGGTAAAACTTGGACATTATATGGTAAGGATATAGATGCCAAGCCACCGTTTGATTTTAATGTATTAAATGATGCTCAGTATGGTTTTTATACGGTTGCTATTGATAAAGCTGGCAATATGGAACCAGCTCCTATGCCAGGTACTCGTCCTCAAGTATCGGTGATTGTGGATAGACAAGATCCAACTGTTAAAGTTATCGAGCCAGCAACAAGTAGTATGTATAATGCAGTAGATACACGAAATATCCGTTGGCAAGCTGAAGATTTAAATTTTGGTCAAAGTCCTATTACTATTCAAGTTTCAACTGATGGTGGTAATAGTTGGAGTGATTTAGCAAATAATTTACCAAATACTGGATTTTATGCATGGAAGCCAGAAGGAGGCACCTTTGCTGATGTAAAATTGCGTATAATTGCAACAGATTTGGCAGGTAATCCAGGTGTTGGTGTGTCTGGAAGTTTTTTAGTGGATGGCATTGCGCCCATTACTGCAATTAACACGCCAACAGTTGTGGGGATGAAAAAATTTAAAATACCATTTACAGCGTTTGATAAAGGCGGTTCAGGAATCTCAACAGTTGAATTATGGTATAAATTACCTAATAAAACTTGGCAAAAATATGCTAGTACAACTGACCTTAATAAACCATTTGATTTTGAGTCACCTATTGAGGGCTATGTTGATTTTGTTGCAGTTGGTATTGATAAAGTTGGCAATAGTCAAAAGAATCCTAGCGTTAGGGTTGACTTGGCAAATGATCTTAAAACAGTTGCCATTGATTTGACAGCTCCAGAAGTTGCTTTATTAGCGCTTAATGATGGTGGTGTATTTCAGGGTGGATCAGTGCAAACTATGCGTTGGTTGGCAAAAGATTCTAATCTGGCAGAAAAAGCTATAACATTACAATTTAGCTCTGATGGTGGTTCTTCTTGGCGGCCAATAGGTAAAGCTATGGTAAATTCGGGTAATTTTGCTTGGGTAGTGCCAAATATAGATACGGATCAAGCTATGGTTAAAATTACAGCAGTTGATCAGATGGGTAATACTCGTTCTGTTATCTCTAAGAGACCTTTTATTATTGATTCTACAGCACCAGAATCGTGCGCTACATTTAATCCTAATGCCAATTCAAGACCTAAAATTAATAGAACGGTAGCACCAAAAAAAGTTAAAGTTAAAGTAAAAAAAATGCTACCTAAAAAAATAAACAAATCAAAAGTTAGTAATTCGAGTGTAAAATCTGCCAGTGTAAAACCCACTAAAATGCCAATGGCAATAAAAAAATCATCTAGGCCAATAGATAAATTTTTGGCATTTGATAATGCATTTTCCAGAGGTGATTTGGTTCAGGCACAAATGGTTATTAATACATTAGTTAAGCGTTACCCAAATGATGCAGGCACTTGGATGCGTAATGGTGATTTGATGGCACGTAAGCGCAAATATAATCGCGCTGTATTTTTCTATACAAAATCTTTGCAAATTAGACCTTATTCTATTGAGGTATTGCGTAAACGCGGTACAAGTTATTATCAGTTAAAAGAGTATACACGTGCTATAGATGATTTAAAAAAGGTTGTTAATTCTAGTGGTGATGCAGGTGATTATATTAATTTAGGTATTATGAATTTTAAATATAATAGGTTAAGAGAGTCTAAAATGTATTTAAAAAGAGGTATCCAAGCAGGCGGAAGTAGCCCTTTAGCATCTTGGTATTTGGCTAAAATAGCCGAAAAAAACCGTAATTATCGTTTAGCTGTTTCTTATTGGGAAGAGGTAGAACGTCTTTCAGGTCCTAAAACTAAATTTTATAAATACCATAACAGTGCAACGCAATTTAAAAATATGGCATTAAAAAAATTACAATAATTGTTAATTAAGGTTTAAATATGAATACAGGTAAATATATTCAATTGTTCAGTTTTATTTGTATTCATATATGCTTATCCGTAAGTATATATGCAAATGGCGATAACAGTTTAAATATTCCTTTAAAGATTGTAGCTAAAGAAAAATTAATAAAGCCTATGGAGGGGTTAATTATTTTTGGTGGGCAAGTTCAAATTAAATATCAAGATACAGAATTAAACTGCGATCGTGCTGTAATATTTCAAAAGGATAAAGAATTATATATATCTGGCAATGTTATGATTAAATCGCATGGTATTATGATGCATTGTCAGGAAGCTTTTTATCAGTGGAATACTAAAAAAGGCTTATTAAAAAAGGTTAGATTTACCAATTTAGATAAACTAGAAAATCTATCTTTAATTAATTCAAACAATCAAACCAAAATGTATCTCAGTGCCGATGAGTTGCAACAAAATGATATTGGTAAATTTACTGTTAAAAAGTTATCTGTTAGTAATTGTGGTTGTGAAAACCCTCATTGGTCAGTCAAAAGTTCTGAGGCATCTTATATTCAAAATAAAGAAGATGGTTCTGGAACAGTCCGCAGTTGGAACAATATTTTATATGCAGGTAAGTTGCCAATTTTTTATATACCTTATATGTGGTTTAATACCAATGATAATCGTGGGGATTATCCATGGGTCAAATTAAAAACAGGTTCTAGTTCTGCATGGGGTGTGTACGGTTTGGTTAAAACTGGTTTTGCAATTAGGCGTGATACTTTTGTATATGCTGATATAGATACGCGTGAAAAACTTGGCATGGGATTTGGTCTAGGTTACACCATCGATAATGATACACTGCATAGCAAAGCACATATTTATGGCAGTTCAGAATCTTGGCAAGATAGTGAAAAGATTAAGGATGAGCGTTGGCGTGTTGCCATGGAGCATAAGCAAATTATTAATAAAGATTGGGGATTTCAAGTAGAGTTAAATACCCAGTCCGATGAAGATATGTTATATGATTATTTTCGTAGTGAGTCTAATTCCAGTGATGGTAATGAAAATTCTTTAGCGTTATATCGCAATGTTAAATATTCATATTTTGAAGTTTATTCTGAGGTGCGCCCAGATGATTGGGAATCAGAAACAGAATATTTACCAGAATTACGTTATTTTTATCTTCCTCGTCAATTGGGTTGGGGAGGCATTTTTTATCAATCTGATACTCGTGTTGGCTATTTACGACATAAAGAAGCCAAAGATTTATTAATACCTGATTACGAAGCTGCACGTGCCGATACATATCAAGAAATTAATCGTCCATTTACCTTGTTTAATTTATTTGCTTCACAAGTATACGCAGGTTATCGCGGTTCTTTTTATAGTCGTTCCAAAGATTCAAATAATCAAATATCACGTGCTCAAGGTGCTTGGGGAGGACAAATGACTTATAGAAGTTTTGCTGTCTTTGATTATAACTATAAGGCTTTAAATATTAATTCTGTTCGCCATATTATTGAACCATCAATTTTATACGATGCTTTAGAAGACCCCACAACAAGCTCTGATGAATTGTTACATTTTGATTCTATAGATGAGTTAGAGCATAATCGTGTCGTAACTTTACGTATAGATAATATTTTTCAAACTAAACATATAGATGCAAAAGGCAAAAAAAACGTTTTTGATTTGGTCGATTGGCGTTTGGAACGCAAATATTTTGCTACGGATAGAGCCAGAAAAATTCATAATTATGGTCAAGCTTTAGGTAATTTTTATCATCAAATAGATATTAGACCCACTGAACGTATTCGTTTTTTTAATGATATAGAGTATGATTCTCATCAAGGTAGAATAGAAAAATATTCAGCTCGTTTAAAACATTTATCGCAATCTAAACAATGGAATTATCAAATAGAGCAACGATTTGAGCATGATGATCATAATCATATTGCATTAAGTTTAAATGGAAAGATAAGCAGAATTTACAGCGGTGGCCTTGTTTTGCGTCAGGATTGGGATGATAGTGACCATCGCGAATATGGTTTAAGTATATCTAGAAACAATCACTGTTGGACTATTGCTACTACTATTGAATACAATGAATTAACTAATGAGAAAAAAATAAATTTTGATTTATGGCCTAACTTTTTTGCCAATAAATCAGTTAATCATTATACGCTTTGGTAGTCTGATGACAATTATCCAAGTCGCGTTTTAAATATAGTGTAAAAATACTACCTACCCCTTCTTGGCTTTCTAGTTTTATTCCACCACCTAATAATTGAGCCATACGCATTGCAATAGCAAGTCCAATGCCTGTACCTGTATAATCACGGGTTAGTTTTTGATCTACTTGCCTAAAATTTTCAAAGATAATGTTAAATTTATCTTTTGGGATTCCAATACCAGTATCTCTTATAGATACATAAAAAAATTTTTCATCTATGTTACATTCAATATCAATAGAGCCATTTTTTGTAAATTTTATAGCGTTAGATATTATATTTGTAACGATAGTTTCAAATTTTACTCTGTCGCTATTAATATAAATATCTTCATTTTTAATATAATTTTTGATGGTTAAATGTTTGTTCTCTATTAAATTTTTAAATCCGTCTACAATTCGTTCAATAGTTTGTTGTGGGTAAAAAAATGCAATATTACAATTAATTGTTCCGGACTCTATATTAGAAATTAATAAAATATCTTTGATTAAATCATTTAATTTATGGGCATTAATATCAATACGCCTTATAGCATTACAGTCGCATTGACATATTTGATTTAAATTATTTGTATCTTTAGCATTTGAAATTAATAAATCAGTATAACCCAAAATAGCTGTTAAAGGAGTTTTTAATTCATGAGAGATAATAGATATAAAGTCAGATTTGATTTTACTATTTTCTTCTGCTACTAACCTTGCTTTATTTAATTCGGTTTGATTTTTTTTTATTTGATTAATAAATTCTTTATTTTCGCAACTTAATTGCCATTTAGAAGTTAATGATAATGTCATTTGTTTAACTTCAATAATGTCAAAAGGTTTTTTTAAAATCATAAAGTTATTAGTTATACCTAATTTATCAATGATACTTTCCCAAGAATAGTTTGAGAATGCAGTGCATATAATAATTTCAATATTTTTATCGATTTCCCAAATTTTTGATATAGTTTCAATACCATCTAAACCAGGTGGCATACACACATCGATAAAAGCTAATGCATAAGGTTTATTGTTAGCCTTAGATTGTTTAACAAGTTCTATAGCCTCTTCGCCTTGATATGCATGGTCTAATATGTAAGTAGGCGTATCTGGTATTTTGGTATTGGCAGGTTTAATGTCGAAAATGTCAGAAAACTCATACAAGTTTGTTTTATGTAATTGTGGATTTAATATTTGTTTGTAATCTTCGTGTATCGATGGGGTATCATCAACTATTAATATATTTATTTCATTTTTCATATATCAATATACTAGCACCTAAAATCTCTATAGGCAAGTGTTTACGTGTAAAGCCCGAGGGTTATGCTCAATATTTAGTTAGATTATATTAGTATAAAATCGTAAAAATTCTTCTTCAGTATCTATAAATGGAGCATGCTTACTATTTTGAAATATATTTAATTTAGATTGTGGTATGAGTTGGTGTAGAGCTTTTCCTGCTTGTGGTAAACAAATATTATCCATTTGGCCTTGTAGTATATTAGTAGGCACCGCAATATTTTTGACCATTGGATATGCATCAAATTGGCTTAAATATATTAAACTATGTTTAAGCCAATCGAAATCTAGTTTTATTGCCGATGAATATAACCTTTTTACACCAGCATTTAACCAAAATCGTTTTAATTCTTTTTTTGGATTATTAGTTAGTGATGTAATCATTTGCTCTAGGCGCATGGTAGTGTGGTTGTGTTTTCCGCAAAACTTATCTGGTACAGAAATTAAATTTAATGTTTTAATATGTGATTTTATTTGTTGCCAATTATTTAAAACAATCATTCCTCCCATACTCCAAGCAAAGATATGAGAGTTTTTATGTGCTTGTATTTCTTTTACTAATTGTGATTCAAAGTCATAATTATTGGCATAATTAATGCAACAGACATTAGATGTATCTATTTTTGGTAATAGAATATCAAATACAGACGCATCACATGCCCAACCGTGGATGAAGATTATTTTATTCATGATAGGTATTGATTTATTAAAGAACTTAATTTGTTTATTTGTGTAATAGTATTATATGTATGTATGGTTATACGTAGTCTGGATGTGTTTGGCGGAACAGTTGGTGGTCTAATAGCTTTGACGTTAAAACCTTGTTGTTGTATTTTTGTAGCTATTTGAATGGTTTTATTTTCTTCACCAATAATCACAGGAATAATATGACTTTGAGATTTGCCTGTATCGGCATTTAAAGTATCGCGCAATAATTTAGCGTTGATCAATAATTGTTTAGCTTTGGGGCGTAATTTGTTTAATATTTTAATAGCTTGTTCAATTACGCCCAGTTGCATAGGTGGTAATGCAGTGCTGTAGATAAATGGACGTGCATTATTTATAATAAGTTGGCGAATTGATTTTTTACAGGCAACAAATCCACCAGCGCATCCCATAGCTTTTCCAAGAGTTCCTATATAAATATCTATTTTATTTGATAGTTTTAATTCTTCTGCAATACCACTGCCTTTTTCTCCGTATATGCCAATGGCATGGGCTTCATCTAATAAAAATAATGCTTTATATTTTTTAGATATATTTATAATTTTTTCGATGGGTGCAATATCTCCATCCATACTAAAGATAGATTCGCTACAAATTATTTTTAAAGGGCTAGCACTCTTTTTTATTTTTTTTTCTAAATTTTTTATATCGCAATGCTTATAGCGTTGGTATGTGGCGTTGCCTAGTTTGAGCCCATCGTAAATAGATGCATGGCAATATTTGTCGATAAAAAATTCGGCACCAATTTTGGCTAAGCTAGAAATAACCCCTAAGTTTGTCATATAGCCTGTAGAAAATAATAAAGCACTTTCTTGATTGGCAAAATTGGCTAATTTATTTTCTACATTTTTAAATAATAAACTTTCTGCACTAACTAACCTTGAAGCGCCAGATCCAACACCATATTTAATACTTGCGTTTTGACAAGCCTTAATTAGTTGTGGATGTTTAGATAAACCTAAAAAGTCATTGGATGCAAAATCAATACCTGTATTAATATCTAAGGTTCTCAATAAACCTTTTTGATTAATTGTTTGTAAATAGGTGTCAATTATTGCATACATTATCTAAATGTTTCTTTATCTAATTTTAATTGTGGTTTTGCCTTGGTTGGCTCTGGTGCAAAATCTTCATCGCCTCCACCTTTTTTGATTCCTTTAAACATAAGTTCTAAATCTGCTGGATTGGTAGAAGCCGACAAAGCAACTTCTTCACTGATAATGTCTTTTTCGACTAATTGATTAAGAGCTTGGTTAAAATTTTGCATTCCGTAATATTCGCCAGCAGTTAAAATAGCTTTTTCAATATCGCGAGTATTGCCAGCTTCTATTAGCTCAGATACATTTGGAGAATTAATTAAAATTTCTAAGGCACCTGTACGTCCACCAGTTTTTTTTCTGACTAAACGTTGTGATATAATGCCTTTTAAAGATAGAGCGAGCATTTGCCTTATTTGTCCTCCCCTATCTGATGGAAAGGAATCTAAAATTCTATCAACTGATTGTTTTGCATCGTTTGTATGTAAAGTCGAAAAAACTAAATGGCCTGTTTCGGCAGCGTGTATAGCAGTTTCGATTGTTTCGGCATCGCGCATTTCACCCATCAAAATAATATCTGGATCTTGACGCAAGACACGTTTTAAGCCTTCTTTTAAACTTAGAGTATCTGTACCTAGTTCACGTTGATTTATAGTTGCAAAATTATCTTCGTAGGTAAATTCGATAGGATCTTCCAATGTCATAATATGTACATGGCGCGTTTGATTTATATGATTAATCATAGCTGCTAAAGTAGTTGATTTACCACTGCCGGTTGGTCCTGTTACTAAAATTAGCCCTTGTGGATGCTGAGTTAAATCTTGTAATATTTTTGGTAAATGTAGTTCTTCAATAGTTGGTATCTTAGTAGGAATCATTCTAATAACGCCACCAACAATGCCGCGTTGATGAAATAAATTAACACGATATCTAGCTACATCTTGTACTTCGTAAGAAAAATCAGCCTCTCGGCATTTTTCAAAATTATCCCATTGTGTTTGACTCATCATTGTTTTAAAAATACTGGTTAATTCATCAAGGTTTATCGTTGGTAATTCGGTGGGTTTTAATTTACCATCAATACGCATTAGTGGTGGTCTACCCGCTTTAAGATGTAAATCAGAAGCATTTGCTTCTACCATAGATGAGAGTACTAAATCAATATTCATATAAGCTCCTAATTATTGTATCATAATAACGTATTGCATATTTAATTCAAAATTATTGGTTGTTAATTTTTTTATATACATATAAAATAATATTTTTTAAGAAAGAGAATAATGGTTAAATCTATAGAATTTATTACACCTACACATTTAAGTAAAGTGCCAGAAAATAAGGATTTGATTCCATTGCCTTTAATTCAAAATTGGCAAAATTCTAAACCTCAAGAATTAGGCGTGGCTTATGTTGGTCATAATAATGATGGTTTACATTTTTATACTTATTTTGAAGACAGTGATTTGTTTGATACGGCTACAGAAGATAGCAAAATATTGTGTCAATTTAGTTCGGTAGCAGAGTTTTTTATATTGCCATCTGGTACAGAAACTTATTGGGAGATACATTTAAGTCCAAATGGTTTTTTTATGGATTTAAAAATACCAGACAATAAAGGATTTCGTTCTCAAAAATATAATTTTGATGATATGCTTAATTGTAATTCTGGCGCATCTTATCAAGTGCAAAAAGGTGATGATTTTTGGATAACAGATATTACTATTCCTTGGTCTAGCTTTCAACGTAAAGACATTCCGTTTGGCGAAACATGGCGGTTTGCAGTATGCCGTTATAATTACAAGGGCTCTTTAGATGAATTAGAATATTCGTCTACCGCTCCTTTAAGCGCTTTAAATTATCACTTAGTAGAAGATTATAACACTTTACAATTTTAAATTTATATATGGAGTGCAGTGCTAAAGGCTGTACTTTGTTTAGTTGTAGTATAGGTAATTATGTATCTTTTAGAGTGCCATCTTCAATTAGGCATTCTTCTAAAAATTCTACAATAGCTGGATCAAATTGAATACCACTGTAACGTTTTAACTCGTTAATAGCATACCTTGGTGAGCGAGCTTTTTTGTAAACTCGTCCTGTAGTTATAACGTCATACGTATCCGCTACAGCAATAATACGTGCACCTAGTGGAATACGAGAGCCTTTTAATCCATCTGGATAGCCAGTACCATCAAATTTTTCATGATGATGTTTAATGTCGCGAATAATAGGTTGAAATTCATCAATGGGCTTTAATATGGCTTCGGCAATGACGGGATGTCTTTGTACTATTTTATACTCTTGTTCAGTTAATTTTTCTGGTTTGCATAAAATATCATCTTGTATTCCAATTTTACCGATATCATGCAAAATAGCTGAAACACCAATTACGTCTATTTGATCAGTGGCAAATCCTATTTTTCGTGCGAGTCTACGAGAATAGCGGGCTACATTTTCAGAGTGATACTTAGTATATGGATCTTTAGCTTCTAAAATATTTGCCATAGCTTGTAAAATATTTAAAAATAATTTTTTACTGCGATAATTACTAGATTCAACTTTATGTAGCAATAATCGCTCGGTTAATAATTTACCAACTTTAAGTCTTAAAATTTCATTGTGAAAAGGTTTTTCGATAAAATCTTCAGCGCCTAATTCAAAACATTTAACTTGCACTTCTTTTGAGTGTTTGGCAGTGACAACTATTACTGGAATTCTAAAATCTTTTGTGATGCGTTCACAAAGTTCAAACCCATCCACTTCTGGTAACATTAGATCTAATAATACTAACTTAACAGGCGTTTGTTTGTTTTTAGATTCTATTAATTTTTCTACGGCTTCATTACCTCCAGCAGCAGTGATAATATCTTGATACCCACCACTTTCAAAAGTTAATTGTAAAATACGCCTAGTATCAAATTGATCTTCAATAATTAATATTCTTTGAGAACGAACTTCATCCTCTAATAATTGTTTTTGCAATAGGCTCATTAGTTTTGTTGCTCTAATAAAAAACGTACTATAGCCTTTTGGGCGTGTAGACGATTTTCTGCTTGATCGTATGCAATGCAATAATCACTATCCATAGCATCTGCACTGATTTCTTCGCCACGATGTGCAGGTAAGCAATGCATTACTTTTGCATTTGGCATCGCTTTTTTTATTAAGTTTAAATTTATCTGATAACCTTTAAAATCTTTAAGGCGTTTTTCTTTTTCGGCTTCTTGTCCCATACTTGTCCAAACATCTGTATATAAAATATTAGAACATTCAGCTACTTGGTTGACGTCATTGCTTTGTAATATTTTAGATGTATCAGCACCGTACTGTTGTAAAAGTTTACAGTCTAGTTCATAGCCTTTAGGTGTAGCTATGGCAAATGGGATATTTAATTTATCACAAATTAAAGCTAAAGAATTACTGACATTATTGCCGTCACCAATATAGGCAATTTTAATATTATCCAAAGATTTAAAATGTTCTTGGGCTGTTAAAATATCAGCCATTGCTTGGCAAGGATGAAACCCATCAGTTAATCCATTGATTACAGGTACTTGTGAGTTTTGCGCAAAATCTTGTAAATCTTTATCAGCAAAAGTACGTATCATAATAATATCGGCAAATCTGCTGGTTACTTGGGCGATATCTTCAATAGATTCTCGTTGGCGCATTTTGATTTGAGTTGCGCCAATATTGATGGCGTGACCTCCCATTTGGGTCATACCAATTTCAAAAGACAATCTTGTGCGTAAGCTATCTTTCTCAAAAATCATTGCCAATGTTTTACGTGAACAGCAGTTTTCTTTTGCACCAGTTTTTAACTCTGCTTTCATTTTGACCGCAGAGGCTAAAATTTCTTTTATTTCGGTTGTACTTAAATCAGCAATACTTAGTAAATGTCTCATTGATGTTTCTCCAGAATTGTTTCAAATATAGCCAAACCTTCATCTATTTCAGCAGGGGTAATATTTATAGCAGGTAACATTCTTAAAGTATCGCCTTTTGTGCAATTAATTATTAATCCAGCTTTTAAGCAATCTTGCATAATTTGCATGCCATTTTTTGCTACTTGTATACCAATCATTACACCTTTGCCGCGTAAATCTGTAATAATATTATATTTAGATTTTAAACTTTGTAATTTTTTTAGCATTAATTTTTGTATATCTGCCACATTATCTAGCATTTTTTCTTCATCAATAGCTTCAAATACTGCAATTCCTGCTCGACACGCCATTGGATTTCCACCAAAAGTCGAACCATGTGTTCCAGGGACTAAGGCCGCTGAAATTTCTGGTTTTGCACTCATTGAACCAATAGCCATTCCTCCACCTAAACTTTTAGCCAGTGTAAAAATATCAGGTTTTATGTCAAAGTGTTGAAAACTAAAGTATTTTCCTGTACGCCCCATTCCTGTTTGTACTTCATCTATTATTAATAATACGCCATTTTTTTGACAAGTTTCTTGTAATTTTTTTACATATTTTTCTGTAGCAACGTTTATACCGCCTTCTCCCTGAATAAGTTCAATCATTACTGCCGCAGTATTTTGATCTATTTCTTTTAATGCGTCGATATCATTGAAAGGAATATAAGTAAAGCCAGGTACTATGGGGGTAAATTCTTTTTGTAGACTTTCTTGCCCTGTCGCAGATAACGACCCCAATGTACGTCCGTGAAAACTGCCTATGGTTGTAATTATTTTATTGCGTTTACCTTGATGATAAATACGTGCTAATTTAATAGCCGCTTCATTCGCTTCAGCACCAGAATTGCAGAAAAAACTTTTGACGGGATATGAATGTTGAGCAATCAATTTTGCCAAAATAGCTTGGGCTTCCATATGAAAATTATTGCCAATGTGTAATAATTCATCGGTTTGTCTGTGTAGGGCTTCGACAACTTTGTCGTGATTGTATCCTATTCCAGATACGGCAAAGCCTGGAAAAAAATCCAAGTAGCTTTTATTTTCAACATCCCAAATTCTTGAGCCTTTGGCTTTGTTTATGACAACTGGCAGTCTGCCATAGTTACCGATAACAAATTCGTCATATAGTTTTAAAGTTTCTGATGTGGCATAGCCTTCTGGGTCAGTACTTTTAATAATTTGAGTGCCTACGCCCTTTTCGCTAAATATTTCTAGCAATAAGGCGTGGCGTAAGCGTCCATCGACAATATGCGTTTTGTGTACTCCGCTACGGATAGCGTTTTCTGCCGCTTTAACTTTAGGAATCATCCCGCCAGATATTGTGCCATTGTTGATGTATTCGGCAATACGTTCAACACGCATAGTTGATATTAGTGAGTCGTCATTATGCATATCACGCATAATGCCTTTGATATTTGAAAGAAAAACCAATTTTTCTGCTTTTAAGTCTGCGGCAATTTTCCATGCGGCAATATCGCCATTTATATTATATAGTTGTCCAGTAATATCCATTCCTAAAGGTGAAACGACAGGTATACCTCCGTTATTGGATATTTCTTCAAAAATATCGTGTTTTATTTGAGATATTTTACCGACAAAGCCTAAGTCAACACCTTCTGGCATGTGTTTTTCGGCAACTATTGCCAATTCTCGATTGACTGTTTTGGCTTTGCCACCAAAAGATTCTATAATTTTAACAATTCTTTCACCAACATGACCAATTAAAACATCGGAGACTATATTTAATGTTGCTTTGTCGGTTACTCGTTGCCCATTAATAAATTTAGGTTTAATTCCTTTGTCTTGCATGGCTTTATTGATAAATGGACCACCGCCATGAACTAATACTGGGCGCATTCCAGCTTGACGCATAAAAACTAAATCTTGCAATACATTATGTAAATGTTCGTCTTGGGTAAAAACTGATCCGCCAAATTTTACAACCACATATTTATTATGAAACGACTGCATATATGGTAAAGCTTCAACCAGTACTGATGATTTAAAAATAGCTTCTTGCATCTTATCTCGTTATTTATATTAGAAAAACTAATAATTATATATGTATAGTTGCTGATTAGTCAAGGTTGCTTCAATATAATATTATTAATAGATAACATTTGTAATGTTATAATCTATCGTGTTTGTGATTTTACATAAATTACTTTTATGTATCTTTAATGAGGTGTTTTATACAGATATGTCTTTTTTAAGTAAAATATTAATGAATTGTGTGCTTTTCTTTGGCATATTTGTCGCTCATAACCAGCTTATTTTATTTTAGGAGTTGTTTTATATGGAAAATTTAATTCAGGTTAGCGATACCCTGTTTGTTATGGTGGGTGCGGTTATGATTTTAGCTATGCATGCTGGTTTTGCATTTCTGGAAGTAGGTTCGGTTCGCAAGAAGAATCAGGTTAATGCTCTTAATAAAATATTGGTAGATTATTCTGTATCTACTATGGTTTACTTTTTTGTGGGTTATCCTTTGTCTCGTGGTGTCAGTTTTCTTTTGACTACCCAAGAATTGCAAGCTGGACATGGTTTAGATTTGATGAAATTCTTTTTGTATTTAGGTTTTGCTGCCTGTATACCAGCTATTATTAGTGGTGGTGTATCAGAAAGAATGAAATTTTTACCAAATACTATAGCTGGGGCTATATTTGTAGGCTTGGTGTATCCTTTTGTGGAAAGTATTACTTGGGGTAGATTTTCTGATTGTTTGGCGAGTCCTAATGGATGGTTAGCTATAAATTTTGGAGCCCCTTTTCACGATTTTGCAGGATCTGCCGTAGTTCATAGTTTAGGTGGATGGTTGGCTTTGCCAGCTGTTATTTTGTTGGGGGCTAGATTAAAGCGTTATGAGACTGATTTAATTAGGGTAAGTTCTATCCCGTTTTTAGCTTTGGGAAGTTGGATTTTAATTGTTGGCTGGTTTGGTTTTAACGTAATGAGTGCAGGCAGTTTGGGCGGCATTTCAGGGTTGGTTGCTATTAATTCATTGATGGCTACTGTTGGCGGCGTGCTTGTGGCTTTAGTTGTATCGCGTAATGATGCTGGTTTTGTACATAATGGTGCTTTGGCGGGGTTGGTGGCTGTTTGTGCTGGTTCTGATATTTATCATCCTGTTATGGCTTTGGTTGTTGGTGGGGGCGCTGGTTTGATTTTTGTTGTGATGTTTCGTGTTGAAACTGAAGTATGGAAGATTGATGATGTTTTAGGTGTGTGGCCTCTGCATGGTTTATGTGGTACTTGGGGTGCAATTGCTACTGGTTTATTTGGTCAGGAGATACTAGGTGGATTAGGTGGGGTTTCGTTTTATTCTCAGATTATTGTAGCTGTAATTATTTTGTTGATAGGATTGTTGGCAGGTACCATAGTTTACGGAGTGGCTAAATATACAGTTGGTATTCGTTTGAGTGATAAAGAAGAAATAATAGGTTCTGATCGTTCTGTTCATGGTATTGATTCTAATCCAGAAGAGTCTTTTTAGTAGGAGAGTGTTATGAAATTAATTACCGCCGTAGTTCAACCAGAGTGTTTAGAGTCTGTTAAAGAGGCTTTAAAATATGCTGATGTTCAACGTATGACCGTAAGTAGGGTAAAGGGGTGTGGTAAGCAAGAGGGTTTTAGGGAGCATTATAGGGGTAAGGAGTTAAACACGGTTTTGCTCGATAAGGTAAGGTTTGAAATAGCTATTAATGACGAGTATGAAAAGGCTGTTATTGAGGCGATAGTAAAAGGTGCTCAGACGGGTGAGGTTGGTGACGGCAAGATTTTTGTAACGGAATTGACTCGTTGTGTACGTATTAGAGATGGTTATGAGGGTACTGATGCTATAGGTTGATTGTTATCTTTTGATATGTGTTTGTAAATCAAGTGGCTACAAAAAATATTTATTTTAAAAAAAAATCTAATGTTAGTGTTGCGATTTGTCGATAGTTAAGTTAGAGCAGAAACGAGGAATCAAAAGCTGGTTTTTTAGATTGGCAAGTGTTTTCAAGGCGCTTAAAAATTACCCTTGTTTCCTCTCTACTGAGGATAAGGACGCTTTGCGATAATTTCGCAAAGCGTCCTTTTTTGTTTTACACTAACGAGTCAATAAGTTCTTAGAGCAGTATAGTGTAACGTGAAAACAGTGCTTTTAATAGCAGGTATGTTTCACGTGAAACAGTAAGTTTGTGGTTGTTTAGATGTTTTTTTGATGTTTTGTATCGATATTATCTATTTGCATATAAAAGCATTGCATTAAATTAAAATATTGTTTTAATGTTTCACGTGAAACATTAAATATTTGTTTTCGAGGATTTCTATGAAGTTAGCTGTTTTTTCTGATGTTCATTCTAATTTAGAGGCTTTAGATTCAGCTTTTTGCGATATGGATAAGCGTGGCGTGGATATGCGTGTTTGCTTAGGTGATGTAGTCGGTTATGGTGCTAGTGTTAATGAAGTTGTGGAGTTGGTTTCAAAAAAAGCAGATATTGTGGTTGTTGGTAATCACGATAAAGCTGTGTTGGGAGAAATTGATATATCCTCATTTAATAATGTAGCTAAATTGGCTACCCTTTGGACACAAGAACAATTGTCTGATAAAAGTAAAAGGTTTTTAAAAAGTTTAAGATATCAGGTTGTTTTTAAAAATATGCTTTTTACACACGCTTCCCCTTTTAAACCTAAATCCTTTAGGTATATTATTAATGAGGTTGATGTATTAGATGCGTTTGATTCTTTTGAAGAAGAAGTTTGTTTTTTCGGTCACTCTCATGTTTCTATGGTATTGAAAAAGGATGATAAAAATTGTTTTACCCGTGATAAGCAAACCGTAATAGATGATATTGCAATGATAAATGCTGGTTCGATAGGACAACCTCGTGATGGTTCTGCTTTTTTGTCTTATGTTGTTTATGATACTATAACCTTGGAGTGTGAAATGGTTCGTTTGAAATATGAGGTGGCCAAAGCGGCTAAAAAAATAATTGATGCCGGGCTTCCAGAAGTTTTGGCTAAAAGACTTTTTGTGGGGCAGTAATGAAAATAATATCAGTTGCAAATCAAAAAGGTGGAGTGGGAAAAACTACTACAGCAGTTAACTTGGCTACAGGCTTGGCTTTGGCTGGCAAGCGGACTTTACTGGTCGATGTCGACCCACAATGCAACGCTACGTCTGCATTGGGCGAGGTTTTGTTAGGTCAGCCTGGTTTTGATGCTTACCATATTTTTGTAAATCCTCAATGCGTTGAAGGTGCTTTGGCATCAACAAAATATGACTGTTTATCGATGATAAAAGGAAATCATGAGTTGGTTAAGCTGGATCAAATGTTAGCTAATAATGAGACGGCTTATGCTCGTTTGGCCGATGCTTTAAATAGAATAAAAATCGATTTTGATTTCGTTATTATAGATTGTCCTCCATCGCTTTCGTTGATACCCCTTTCTTGTTTTATGGCTTCTGATTCTATTTTAATACCTATTCAAGCTGAATATTATCCATTAGAAGGTCTGTCGCAAATAGTAGAGATACTTGATATGGTTAAAGCTATTAATGGAAAAGAGGTAGATATTGAGGGTATATTAGTAACTATGTTTGATGCTTCTGAGGGATTAGCCCACGAAG
>Ga0256837_1000237_pt1 | contig 49754 bp, 49 predicted proteins | sample 4562384metaG_FD_185976 | JGI IMG/M metagenome (GOLD analysis project Ga0256837, IMG submission 185976) | Hydrothermal vent microbial communities from Guaymas Basin, Mexico - 4561-384 | ecosystem: Environmental > Aquatic > Marine > Hydrothermal vents | place: Mexico: Guaymas Basin | collected... | reverse complement strand
CCCATTCCGAACCCAGAAGCTAAGCCCCTCTTCGCTGATAATACTTATCCTTTCAGGATTGGAAACGTAGGTCGCTGCCTAGTTAGTTGTTTTTACTCTTTATCCCTCTTTTTTAATCTTAATTTACTATTTTTTCTATCTATCTCTAAATCTTGTTATTTACTCTTTTATCTTTAGTAACTCTCCTATATCTTACCCTCTAAACCTTTACTAATCACTTCTATGATATTATTTCACATATAATTTTAGGATTCTATATGAAAAAATATATTAAAGATCAAATTAAAAAATCATATGAAACAAAACAGACAATATATGAAGATGATTCACTATTAGATAAAATTGAAGATGTTGCAAGAAAATGTGTAGCTCTTTATAAAACTGATAAAAAAACCATTATTGCAGGTAATGGTGGAAGTGCTGCTGATGCACAACATATTGCAGCCGAACTTGTAGGACGTTATGGATTTGACCGACCTTCTATTCCCTCTTTAGCACTTACAACTGATACATCAAATCTTACGGCAATCGGTAATGACTATGGGTATGATTATGTATTTTCTCGTCAGCTAGAAGGGATGGGACACGAGGGTGATATTTTTATTGGTATTTCTACATCTGGTAACTCAGTTAATATTATAAAAGCTTTTGAATCAGCAAAGAAAAAAAATATTATGACTATTGCATTAACTGGTCGTGATGGGGGAGTAATGGCAGAGATGGCAGATATTGCATTAGTTGTTCCATCTCATTCCACACCGAGAATTCAAGAGTCTCATATACTCATTGGTCATATCCTTTGTGATATTATTGAAAAAGAGATTTTTGGTGACGGTGTTAGTATTTAATTTATGCAAAAAGCACTTTTCTTAGATCGTGATGGTGTCATTAATGTTGAAAAAGATTATCTATATAAGATAGATGACTTTGAGTTTATCGATGGTATATTTGATTTATGCAAATATTACCTTAATGAAGAGTATATTATTATAGTTGTAACTAATCAATCAGGTATTGCTAGAAATTATTATACAGAAGATGATTTTAATAAATTAACTCGTTGGATGAGTTCTCAATTTTTAAAAGAGGGTATTAAAATAAGTAGAGTTTACCACTGCCCTCATCATCCTGATATTTCGGGTAGTTGTAGTTGTCGAAAACCAAAACCAGGTATGTTATTAGAAGCACAAAAGGAATTTAATCTTAATCTGGAAAATTCTTTAATAATTGGAGATAAAGAGAGAGATATTGAAGCTGGTTTAAATGCTGGAGTTAAGGAGAGTTATCTCTTTGATAGTGCAAAATTAGTTACAGAGTCTGCAGCAACTAAAATAGTTTCTAAACTTTGTCAAATAGGGGACAATAGATGTTAATTTTAAATAGTGGTGGTACCTTCAATAAACGCTATAATGAAGTTACAGGGGAACTTGAAGTACCTTATGATAACTATGCATTAGAGAAAGTTCTTGCTAATATGCAAGGGGCATATGCTTTAGCTGGTGTAGTCTATAAAGATAGTTTAGAGATGGATTTAGATGATAGAAAGATGATTGCAAGTATTATTGCTGAATCTAAAGAAGAGAATTTTATACTTATTCATGGTACTGATACAATGAAGTTAACAGCAGAGTTTCTCTCAGAGATTTTTGAAAATCGAATAATCGTTATTACTGGAGCTATGAAGCCTCTGGAAATAGACTCTATGGAAGCAACATTTAATTTAGGTATGGCGATAGGGTTTGTGAAGGGTAATAATCCTCATGGTGTTTATATCTGTATGAATGGTCATGTTGTAGCATGGAATAAGATAGAAAAAAATAGAGAGATAGGAAGATTTGAAGTTGTCTGAAAAAATTGCTTGTTCACATTGTCATTTAGAGTTTAGTAAAGATGTAATGATTAAAGATGAAGATCATTATTTCTGTTGTAATGGTTGTCAAGGTGTATTTCACTTACTCTCTGATGAAGGATTGGATAGCTTTTATGCACGAGCAGGTGATACAACACTCTCCCCTCCAACACAACAATACGAAGATGCTTCAAACTTTGATGCTCCAGCATTTTATGATAAGTTTGTAAAAATAAATGATGATGGTTTTTCAGAAGTATCTTTAATTATTGAAGGTATTCATTGTTCTGCATGTGTATGGTTGAATGAAAAAGCACTTCATAAAATGGATGGAGTTGTTGAAGCCTCTATAAATTTTACAAATAATAAAGCAAGTATTATCTGGGCTGATGATGTTGTGAAACTATCAGCACTTATTGAGATGATTCGTGCTATTGGATACAACGCTTATCCATATGATGCTTCTCTTCAAGAGGCCCATGCAAATAAAGAACGTAAAGATTATTATCTACGTATGGCTGTTGCAATATTTGCATCTATGAATGTAATGTGGATTGCAGTTGCACAGTACGCAGGTTTTTTCAGTGGTATGACTCAAGAGATGAAGACAATTTTAAATATTGCTGAGGGTGTGCTAGCTACTCCTGTACTGTTTTATAGTGGTTGGATTTTTTTTCGTGGTTCTTATTATGGTATGAAAAATGGTGTTGTAAACATGGACCTACTTGTTGCAACAGGTGCTAGTTTAACTTATATTTATTCTGTATATATAACTATTGTTGAGAGGGGTGAAGCTTATTTTGACTCTGTAAGTATGATTATAACTTTTGTATTAATTGGAAAATTTTTAGAAGTTATTAGCAAAAAAAATGCAGCAGACACTCTTGATATTATAGGAAAGCATCTTCCAAGTGAAGTTAATATTATTCAAGATGATAAGATTGTTTCTGTAAAATTAGAGAGTGTAAATGTTGGAGATACAATAGTTGTATCATCTGGAGAAAAAGTTTTACTTGATGGGGATATAAAAAAAGGTGAAGGTTACTTTGATGAATCAAATTTAACGGGAGAGAGTGAACCTATATTTAAAAATATAGGAGATAAAGTTATTAGTGGAACTGTAAGTATTGATGCGGATATTCATTATAGTGCTAGTCGTGATTTTGAACACTCAACTCTCTCTAATCTTGTATCACTTTTAGAGAATGCAATCAATAAAAAACCAAAAATAGAACAACTCGCTAATCGCCTCTCTGAGCATTTTTCAACTACTATTTTAGTTTTAGCATTTTTAACATTTTTTGCTTGGTGGTTCTGGCCACATAGTTTTGAAGAGTCACTTATGGTAGGGATAGCTGTAATAGTTATCGCTTGTCCTTGTGCATTAGGTCTTGCAACTCCAGTTGCTACACTTGTTGGGTTGCATCTTGGTGCAAAAAAAGGTATTTTATTTAAAGAAGCTGCACAGCTTGAAACTATGGCAAAGGCTGATATATTACTTGTTGATAAGACAGGAACATTAACTATTGGTAAGCCAGAAGTTATTTATATTAAAAAATATACTGAATTTGATGAAACTCTTTTGTACTCTTTAGTAAAATCATCTAAACATCCTATATCACAAGGAGTTACAAGTTACTTAAAAGAGACGGTTGGTATAAATGATGAAGTTATTTTCGACTCATTCTCTCAAATACAAGGAGCAGGTATAGTTGCTACTTACAAAGGTCAGCAATTTTTAGGTGGTAATAATAAGCTACTTCAGAAATATGGCTTGAGTATAGATTTTGAGAGTGATAGAAGTCTATTCTATTTTGCAATAGATGATAAGGTAGTTGCTGTTATTGAATTAGAAGATAGAGTGAAAGATGGTGCAGAGGAGTTAGTTCAAACAGCAACTAGATATGGTATTGAAACAATAATGTTAACAGGTGACCAGCGATCAACTGCAGAAAAAATTGCAAAAGAGATAGGTATTTTAAATGTAAATGCTGAGTTGACACCAGAAGAGAAACTGACTTTTGTTGAAAAGTATCAAAATGATGGTAGAGTAATTGTAATGGTTGGTGATGGAGTGAATGATATATTAGCACTTGGTCGTGCTGATATAGGTATTGTGATGGGAAGTGGAAGTGATATTGCTGTGGACGTGAGTGATGTAGTTCTTTTAAATAATTCACTTGAATCTCTGATAGCTGCATTTAAAATATCAAAAACTACATTTGGGCTTATTAAGCAGAATTTTGCGATATCACTTGTTTATAATGCAGTTACGATACCTTTAGCAATGGCGGGGTATGTAATACCTCTAATTGCTGCTCTTTCTATGAGTTTTAGCTCATTATTAGTAGTTGGAAACTCTCTACGTATAAAATATAAATGGAACAGGAGTTAATATGGATAATTGGGTAGTTGCTATGATGCTAGGGGCATCACTTTTTTTAGGTGCAATTGCACTTTTTGCATTTTTATGGGCACTAAAAAATGGACAGTTTGATGATGAAGAGAAGTTCTTAAATGCAGCAAAGTTTGATACGGAAGAAGATCTTATAGATGCAGTTACATCAGAAAAGAAGACAGAAGAGTTAAAGAAGAAAGTGTATAAACCCGAATAGTTTGTAAAAAAGGGGAAGTTTATCCCTCAATGCCTAAGCATAAAGGGATAAGATAATTTAGAAACTATTTACCAATAGTTTGAGAAAATGCATCTAAGTCAGCATCAGAATATCTAGCAACTTGACCTTTCATAACACCTTTCATTGGTCCACCGTAAGTACCAGCTTTGTAACCTTTAAGTGAAGTAGCGATATCTGCATGACTCATTTCAGAAACAACTTTCGATTTACCCATTGCGTGTTTTGACCAGTCAGCACCATGACATGCTGCACATGCTTTGCCGTTTACTGCAGCAGATGCAGCTGTTACTAGTGCTAATGTAGCTATTGAAGCGATTACTAATTTTTTCATTTTAATTCCTTAATTTAATGTTTCGAATACATTATAATACTTTGAGTCTTAAATACTTGTTAATGAATTAAAAGGTATCATTTTATTAAAATAAATTCCCTATAGGTGTGAAGATGAGATACATAGAAGATGATTTAACAAACAAAACTATTTTAATTACAGGTGGTGCTGGATTTATTGGCTCTAATTTAGCCTTTTACTTTCAAGAGAATCATCCTGATGCTAAGGTCGTTATCCTTGATATGTTTAGAAGTGGAGAGACACTGAGTAATGGTAACTTAAAATCATTTGGTCATTTTAAAAATCTTATAGGGTTTCATGGTGAGATTATAAGTGGCGATATTAATGATAGAGAGTTACTACAGCGTTTAGAGAGAGAGTATAAATTTGATTATATTTTTCATGAGGCAGCTATTAGTGACACTACTGCTTTAGAACAAGATCTTATGATAAAAACAAATGTAAATGCATATAAGGATTTACTTGATTTAGCAGTAGCACATAATGCGAATATGATCTATGCCTCTTCAGCCGCTACATATGGAAATGCAGAGTCTCCTCAAAAAGTGGGTAGAGAAGCTCCAAATAATGTATATGGTTTCTCAAAACTCTCTATGGATCATCTCTCTCGTGAGTATATGAAAACAAATACTATTAGTATCGTTGGACTAAGATACTTTAATGTATACGGAGCAGGGGAGTATTTTAAAAATACAACAGCATCTATGGTTCTTCAGTTTGGGCATCAGATACTTTCTGGAAAAAATCCAAAACTGTTTGAAGGAAGTGATAAAATTCTTCGTGACTTTATCTATATTGGGGATATTATTCAAGCCAATATCAAAGCTATGCGACCTCAAGAGAGTGGCATTTACAATGTGGGTACAGGAAAAGCAAGAAGTTTTCAGGATATAGTTGATATTTTGCAACAAGAGCTTGGAACTTCGTTAGAGTGTGAGTATATTCCAAATCCATTTATTGGTTCTTATCAGTTTCATACTGAAGCAGATATAGAGAGTAGTAAAGAGTTTTTAGACTATGCTCCAGCATATGAGATGGAAGATGGAATAAAAGCCTATGTCGCAGAGATAAAACGAATATATGAAACAGAAGTGAAAAAATAGATGCAGATGTTAAAAAATGCTAAACCAAATATATTAGTTATTGGTGATTTGATGATAGATCACTATCTTTGGGGATCTTGTGAAAGAATTAGCCCTGAAGCACCTGTTCAGGTCGTAGATATTAACAGAGAAACAAGTGTGTTAGGTGGTGCTGGAAATGTTATTAACAACCTTGTAACACTTGGTGCAGATGTAAGTGTATGTAGTGTAATCGGTAAAGATGAAAATGGTGTAGAACTTATTAGTATGTTGAAAAACATTAGTGTTGATACCTCTAAAATAATTATTCAAGAGGGTCGAAAAACATCTAAAAAGAGTAGAGTTATTGCAGTGAGTCAGCAGATACTTCGATATGATAAGGAGAGTAAAAACGCTATTAGTAGAGATTCTGAGGAAACTATCAGTGCTTTAGTCGAAGACTCTTTAAGCGATTTTGATATTGTTATCCTTTCTGACTATGGAAAAGGAGTGCTCACTCAAGAACTTTCGCAATCAATCATAAGTGTGGCTAAAGCAAAAAATATCCGTGTTCTTGTTGATCCAAAAGGTGATGATTTTACAAAGTATCGTGGTGCATATCTTTTAACTCCAAATAAAAAAGAGGCTATTTTAGCTTCTAAGATAGATATAGTGAATAATGAGTCATTAGAGAGAGCACTTAAAAAGTTAAAAGAGGAGTGTGAACTGGGTGTATCACTTATTACTCTCTCTGAAGAGGGTATTGCAACACTTGACTCTAAAGTAGAGATATTTCCAACAGTTGCTAAAGAGGTTTTTGATGTAACAGGTGCAGGTGATACTGTGATAGCATCAATAGCGTTTGCATTGAGTAGTGGTAAAACTATTCAAGAGAGTGCAGCATTTTCAAACCTTGCAGCAGGTGTTGTTGTTGGTAAGATAGGGAGTGCAACGGTAAGTCTTTCAGAGATAGAGGAGTATGAAGCATCTCTACATAAAAGTACTTCTGATGCCCATATAAAAAGTTTTGAAGATATAGAGTCTGTTGTAAAACGCTATAAAGAGAATGGTAAAAAAGTTGTTTTTACTAATGGTTGCTTTGATATTCTCCATGTAGGACATGTGAAATATCTTCAAATTGCTAAAAGTTTTGGTGATGTTTTGATAGTTGGACTGAACTCTGATGCTTCTGTATCTCGTTTAAAAGGTCCAAGTCGTCCTGTAAATATTGCAGAAGATAGAGCTTATCTTTTAGCAGCACTAGAAGCTGTAGACTTTGTCGTCCCTTTTGAAGAGGATACTCCTTATGAATTAATCAAAATGATAGCACCTGATACTCTTGTAAAAGGTGGTGATTACGAGGGAAAAGTCGTAGTCGGAACAGAATTTGCTAAAGAGTTAAAACTCGTTGACTTTGTTGATGGCAAAAGTACAACAAAAACTATAGAAAAAATCCAAGGACAAACATGTTAAAAAAATTAGTACTACTTACGGCATCTGCTATTTCAGCATTTGCACTTCACTATGCAGAGATAAATATAAATGATAAAGATTTAGAAGTTGGCGCAAAATTTGATATGGGCCAGTTTAATAAAAATGTAGAACCAGATAGTATTTTTGTTGGTGCAAAATTTTTAAATCCAGATCCAAAACATTCTGACCCCACAACAGATATTGACCCTCTCTATGAGTTAAATTTTTTACTTTTAAAACCTGTTGGTGATATGGGTATGAAGTTTGGAATGGGTGTAAAATTAAACTATACAAATAAATTTGCTTCTCTTCCTTTAGGTGTTGAGTTTCAGTATAAAATACCTGCAAAAAAATTGATACCAATGTACCTTTATGGATCTCTATATTATGCTCCAGAAGTATTAAGCTTTAGTGATGCGATGGATTACTTAGAGTACCGTATAGCTTTTGATGTTGAAGTGATAGAAAATGGTAAATTTACAATAGGCTATAGACATATAGATACAAACTATGCACCTAGTAGTGACTTGACATATAATCAGTCTCTATATTTAGGCTTTAAAATAGGTTTCTAAAGACCTATTTTAAAAGTTTATTTACACTCTCTATAACTTCAAACGCCATTATTCCCTTCATACAATCATGATGTTTAAGAGGACACTCTCTTTTCATACATGGTGCACATTTTAAATCATGTCGTACAATCTCACTTTTTTTATTTTTCCACTGTGATGTCTCTTTATGTTTCGTTGGTCCAAAAATAGCAACAGTAGGTACTTGATAAGCTGCTGCGACATGCATAGGACCACTGTCATTTGTTATAAAGAGAGAACACCCTCCAATATTTGCACATAGCTCTTGTATATTTGTTTTACCAGCAAGGTTTGTATAGTTAGATATGTTTAGCTCTTTAAGGGAGCTCTCAATATCTCTTGCCATTTCAATCTCTCCAGGTCCACCAAAGATAATAATATCGTAGGTATTACTAAAGGCTGCTGCAACTTCTGCAAAGCGTTCAGGGTACCAACGTTTTGCACTTCCATATGTAGCACCCGCATTGATACCTAAAGTTTGTTTTTCAAACTCCTTAGCAGGTATATAGAGTTTGAGCTCTTTTGATGTACCATTAAATGAATCACAATTAACCATAGCTAATTTACTGTACTGTTCTACTAAATGTCTATCTGCTTTTATCTTGGGAGTATGAGAGAGGAGTAGTCTTGAGTGCCATGAAGCTTTTGCAAGTGTTAAAACAGTATTGGTAAAGCGTAAAAGGAGAGAAGAATAGATCTGATTTCTAAAGCTTACTGCCAAGTCAAACTTACCTAACTCTTTGGCTAGTTTATAGGTTGCTAGTAAACGTGAAGATGACTTTTTAGTCTCATCGACAATAGCTTTCTCACAAAGAGGATGATACTTGAGAGCTTCTATACTCACATAACTCCCCACAAATGTAAATTGAGCATTGTGATAGTGTTGGCTAAGTAGTTCTATAGCTGGAGTAGCCATTACAGCATCGCCTAACCAGTTGGGAAGAATAACAAGAATTTTCATTATGTACGCTCACTTGCATTGATTTTTGTGCCTACTTCTTTTGTTATGTATATATAAAGAGGTGCTGATCCTATGGATAAAATATCCTCTTTTATAATCTTTCCATTCTTATCAAAGACCTCAAAAAAATCTTCATTTTTAAGTGTTGTATCTTTGAGTGACCAGTGTATCTGTAGGAGTTGTTCATTTATCCAAAACTGTAAAATATAGTAGTCTCGTTTAATATCTAAACGAAGAAATTGTGCATGTTTGAGTGTTTGAGACATATACTTATATGTATCGAAGGCGGAACGTTTTTTTATACCGTTACGATTATCTATGAGTCCATAACCTGGGGCTATAAGTTGATGCCATGAGACAGATTCTATCTGCTGCGATGCAAAAGCGAGAAGATAATAGCGCAACATATAGTCACCATAATGCTCCTCACTTATACACTCATATTCACTAGTTGGAGCATAAGGGGCTGTCCCTTTTATAGGCCAGTTTACCTCTGTTATATGTAACTCTTGTCCTACTTTTGGAGAGAGCCAAACCATAGTACTCAGCCATGCTATCTTGTCAGAGAGTGTAAACCCTAACTGCATGTTTTCAGGGGCTCCTCTCCTATCGACATATAAAAGAGAAGATATTCCATCATATCTATACTTGAAAGAGTTAAAAAGGGTCTGTGCTGTAAAGTGATACTCAAAGTCTATAACACCACTTCCTATAAGTTTTACAGTTGGGTATTTCTCTTCTCTTAGTCTATATGCTACTTGAAAGAAGTTATTGTACTCATCTACAGAAAAAAATCCCCACTTAGCACGGTTTATAGTAGTCCCAATTTCAAATATATCTATAAACTCTTCAAGTTCAGAAAAAATTACTGATAAGTTATTATAAAGTAGCTCTAAATCTTCAATATGTTCTCTGTCTTGAAGGATTTTAAGAGTGATTTTTTTCTCTTTGTGTGGTTCTAAAAATGTTTTAAGTTCTTGAAGTGTATCCATTTCCCAAAGTTTAAAACGCACTAAGATAGTAGTTATCTTTAACTCCTCAAGAAGCTTATTTGTTTCATTAGGTTCTTTTTGGAAATCAATACCTATAGAAAAAAATTCTTCTGATTTTATCTGTTTCCGTTTAACAAAAGGCATAGCGACAAGAGAGATAGGGAGTATAACAAGTGTAGTAAAGATCATTTTTATAAAAGAGTTTTTTTGTGAAGAGCGCATCTGCTTTTTAAAGGCTCTATCTTTTAGTTGTGCTGGCTGGTCGGAATAATTATCCCATGTAAAAGGTTTTTTCATAAAGAGAATTATATCAATTTTTTACTAAAACTAACTCTTGATATATAAATAAAAGAAAAGAGTTTTTAGCCTTTTTTATAGACTTGGTTTTTAAGTAAAGAGCAGACTTTAGAGTAGACACTCTCAACTGTTTAGGAATAATCTCCTTTAGTAGTCTACGTAGACTCATTTTTAGAAAAAAGATAGATATCTGCATTTGGGTACTTCTTTTTTAAAGAGTGTAGTCGTGGTAAGTGGAGGAGTGTTGTTCCAAAATATGGTCTATTTTGCATAAAGATGGAAATATTCATACTATGAGTCCTCCAAGTGATAGATATCTAAATATCTGTTTTTCATATTCTCTGTAGAGTATTTATCAATGGAGTTTTTTGCTTTTACAGAGAGAGTTTCTCTTAATTTTTTATCATTATAGAGAGTAAGAATAGCTTGGACTATGGCATTCTCATCACATGTAGGAATGAGTAATCCATTCTTTTTATCATGTATAATATCTGGAATACCACCCACATTACTTGCTATAATTGGAACATTTAGTTGCATAACATCAAAAAGAATAGATCCAAGGCCCTCATTTCTTGATGGAAATACAAATAGATCAAAACAACTAATAAAATCATTTACATTATTGACAAAACCTTCAAAAGTTACATTTTTTAAAGATTTTGCTTGTGATTTAAGTATGTTCTCATCGGCTCCTCCACCTACAAATACAAAGTGCATATCTGGATGAGATTTTTCTAATATTTTTGCAGCTTTTATTAAAAAAGATTGCCCTTTATGTCCATCATCAAGAGCACCTACATGCCCTATAATAAACTTATCTTTATATTGTGAACGAATTTTGTTGATACTGTTTTGGTTTAGAGATGTTCCCGTAAATGCACTAGGAATTATTTCTATATTTGCATTTGGAGCTACTTTTATAATCTCTTTTTTTATGGCATGAGAGAGTGCTACAACTCTACTTGCACTATTGTATAACTTTTTGTTAAGAAAATTATTTTTTATTTTGTTATCAACTCTTCTTGTAACAATGTAAGGGATTCTTGTGATTTTATGAGCAAAGTATGCAAACTGTAGGGCTTTTGTCTCATGTGCATGGATAAGTGTTGCATCTTTTATCTGTTTTATAGAGAGGATATAGGGTTTTGCAATCTCAATGATAGTTAAATTTTTTGTTGTTTTAAGTCGCTGGGTGAGTGCCGAGTTTTTTCTTACTAAGAGTTTTTGGTGTATACCTACTTTGGATAACTCTTGTATAAGTAGGAGTGTCTGTCTCTCTCCTCCTCTAAAGCCCTTCGCAAAATTTAGATGTACTACGATTTTTTGCAATTTAAATACCTTTTTATATATCTAAAAAACTTTCCATTAAAGTTTGATATAGCTATTACTAAACCTCTCCAGCCATCTAAAAAACCAAGTTGTAAAAAGTATGTTTTAAAAAATGCAAAAAAAGCTTTTAAAATTACTAGAGTAAGAGAACAAGTTTTTTTATCTTTTGCTGCTAAGTCAGAGTATTTTATAACTTTTTGTAGAAATTGATTGACATTTTGAATGGCATTATGCTGGAAACTATTTTTTAGTTTTGTCTGTTTAGTATCTTCTTGAATTTGAATATATTCGTGAACCATATTATTGTTAAATTGATACTCTGACTTATTGTATAGTCGAATTAAAAAATCTTTGCCCCATCCACTATGTTTAATCTCTTTATTAAGAAAAAAGTTGTCACGCTTAAGGACAAAGACCTCTTTTGTATCGTTTAAACTTAGTTCTTGTAGCTCTTTAAGTAATTTCTCTGAGAGTCTCTCATCACTATCTAAAGAGAGTATCCAGCTATTTTTGGCATACTCACTAGCTCTATTCTTTGTTGGACCAAAACCTAAAAAATCACCATTTATTAAAGTTACATTGGCATAGTTTTTTATAATATTTTCTGTATTATCTGTAGAGTTATTACTATAAATCACTACATCACTAAAGCTTTTTAAGGAGTCGAGTGTCTCTCTTATAGTAGCTTCTGAGTTCTGTGAAATAATTACACAAGAGATATTATCTATCTTAGTCATTTATCTCTTTTCCCTTGAGCTTTTTTTTGAAGTTTTTTATTTTTTTGTTTTGATTTGAGTATGCTATAACTTTTCGTATAAAATTATCACTACAAGTATAATGCTTTTTGTACTCTTGAGCCATAAGTGTTAGTTCTTCTTCACTCGCCCAGAGTTTAGAAAAGTTTTTTGCACGATCTTCCTCTTTTAGTTCAAAAAAATTCATTCTATTTATATCAACAATTTTAAAAGTAAAAGAGTCATTCTCTTTTTTAATTAAGATATTTCCTGGAGAGTAGTCATTATGATAGATGTTATTGTTATGAAGTTCTAAGGTAAATCGAGCAAAAGCTTGAAATATAGCCGCTCTATTTGAAAAATCTTTATTTAAAAGAGGCTCTCTAATGGTATAGTCATACTTGAACTCTTCACTTATAAAGTAACTCTCTTTAAGTAAACCAAATTTGTAAAACTCTATATAGCCAATAGGCTCTGGTGTAAAATCTTTAATTTTAAGTGCATAAGTATAAGACTTTCTGGCTTTTGAATCTCGGAAGTATGAGTAAACTACTTGATTGAGTAAATTTGGAATTTTAAATGATTTGACCACTATGTCTAAATTTTCTAAAGAGATAACTTTGAGTTCATTTCTTGCTTTATGTATACTTTTTGTAGTGTCTGCAAAAATATCTCTTATATTTATGAGTGTAGTATTGAAAGTTTTATATTTTTGATTTATTTCAAGTTTAAATGACACAGAGGGAACCTTCTAAATAATATAGTGTATTTTAGCATTATTATGACTATTTTTTTAACTAATCTGCTGAGAATCTTTAAAGTACTTTTCTAAAACCATAAGAGAAATAGTCTGTTCAAGTTTCTCATCTTTAAATTGTTTAACATAAGTATGTGCATTGTTTATTATTTGTAATGCTTCATCAATATGCTTAGAGTAGTATGCTGTCTTTTCTTCTAAGTCTGAGTAATCATCTTTTAGTAGAACATAGTGATAGTTTGGGATTAGAGTTCCCTCCATAAACCATGTTTCATATGTTGGTTTTACCATGAAGGCTAAAGAGTTTGAAGACATTACCCACTTGAGATTTGAGGCGACATCATTCCCCTCAATGGCTAAAATAAACTTATATTGTAACTGCTCTTTGAGTTGCATCTTTTCTTTCTGCCATGCTACTTTTACATCACCTTTTGTGTTTGTTTGTCCTATGTCACAAGAGGGATGATTATGAAACTTTTGAATGAAATCTTGTCTTTTTTCTGTATAACATTTACCTCTCCAAACCAAAATATCTTTTTTATCTTTAAACTCTAGTCTGTCATTTACAAAAATAAAGTGTCGTACTTTATTGAGTTTCATTAAAATAGAGTTTTGATTGCTGCCGTTAATAGGCCGACTTTTAACGAAAGAAGGCTCCTCTGGGATTTCTGTTACATCTCCAAAAACATAAGAAATTTTTAGAGTTTTTTTGAAGTAACGAAGATGCTCTAAGAGGTCAAAGTAGTAAGTTTTCTTTTTTTCTTTTTTTATAAACATCTTTATCGTAATGTTTTGAGAAGTTATTGCAAAACTATTTTCAACTTTATTGTAGTAGTTTACTCTCTCACGGAGTTTTTCTAAATTATTTTTATCTTTCAAAAGATTTTTTACTTTCTGTCGAAAAAAGATATCAGGAGTGAGCAGTCTAAAAATATTTACTAGATAATAGGTTAATTTAGTATTTTTATTTAGGTCAATACGTAATTTGTTTTTTATCATGAAGAAGATACTTCTTTAATTTTAGAGTCAGTAATACTAAAAAGTCCCATAAAAAGTACAAAAAGAACCAATGTAAACTGTTTGATTAAAAGTGGTTCAGCAAAACAGGAAACAAAAAATATAGTTGTAAAAAGGATACTTATTTCCTTGATTTCTTTCTCCTTAATTTTGAAAATAAGCATTTGATAAATAATATTTAGAAAAAGGAGAAAACCTACAAAACCAGTATCTAAAATTATTAGTAAGTACTGATTATGAGGATGTAGATTAGACATAAATTTTTTTCTCCCATCATTAAGAAAGTTATAGTTATGTTGTTTAAGTTGTTCTTGAATGGCTTGTGAATAATTTCCAAGACCATTTCCAAAAGGGTGCGATCTAAAAGCATCGTATGTAATTATCCAGTAAGCAAGACGAACACCCCACGGGCCATTTAAATTGTTGTTAACTATATTTGTAACATCATGTTTTGTATTATCAACTCTCATTACAAAAGAGTCACTGAGTGAATAAGCTGAAGAAAAAATAGTTATTAATAATAAAGTACTAATGAAAAAAGATTTTATTGTTAATCTATAATGAATAAAAGATAAAACAAATATAGCGGCAATAAGTGCTACTTGTCCCGTCCTTCCTGTAGATAGAAAAAGGTTTCCTGTAACAGTAAAAAAGAAAAAAGCGATAAATAACTTCTCTTTTAAAGAGTAAATAGATGAAAAAAGTCTATTTAGTAGTAGCATAGAAGAGAATGCTAGAAATACACTGTAGTCCATATGCATCATAAAAGGGCTAGGTGTAACAGGGGTTGCATGTTTAAAACTCCAAAATTCAAAGAAGACACCATAAGCGATAATTTCACTAATAAACATCCCAGAAAGGAAGGCTGTTATAATAGGTTTAATTTGCTCCCTCTTAATGGAAGTAGCAATAACAAATAGAGCAATGAGATAGAAGTTTAAGCGAATTGTTCTTGAGAGGTTCCCTGAGTAGTCAGTCCATAACAGGGTAATAAAATTCCATAAGATAAATAGGGTTATAGCGATAAGGACTCTGTTGTCTTTAATTTTTTTAAATTTATTTTTAAAATCACCTTCGAAAAGCCAAAAGAGAATTAAGAGAACTGTTATAAGGCTAATAAGAGCCCGAGAGAGAGGAATAATAAATGCAAATACAATAACAAGTACGAAAAATATCTTTTCAAAATTTAGTGTACTTCGGAGTTGTTGTATATATGTCATTATAGTCCTTAAGATAATTTAAGTTTAAAATTATATTTAAATTTTTATTAAATATAGTATAATGGCAGTTCAAATAGCAACAAATGATGTTTTATAAGTAAAGGAATATACAAGAAGTGAAAAAGTTTCTGTTCGTTATCGTTTTCTTTGTTCTTTTCTATAATTTATTAATACTCTATGTTGATAATAATCTTATAAATCGTATTCCTTCTAAAACATATAGTAATTGTAATAAAGTTTGGTCCTCAAGAGGTCTTTATAAAACACATAGTAATCAAAATAGTTGTGAGAGTTTAAGTCGTGCATTTGAGAAAGGATTTTATGGTGTTGAAGTGGATTTTTACTATGATGATACTTTAAATAAATTTATCATTTCTCATGCTAAACCTAAAAGAGACAAAGAGGGACATCTTCACTATGCATTAAAAGATGGAAAACTATTTACATTAGAAGAACTTTTTTCAATAACAGCGGAGCAACACTACTTTTGGCTAGATTATAAAAATCTTGATAGATTATCTAACAGTGAGACTCAAAATGCTATTAAAAGGTTGAATATAATAACAAAAGAGCATATTGGTTTAAAAGAGAGAATATATCTTGAAGGTTCTACCCCAAATAATTTAGAACTTTATACAAATGCAGGATTTAAAACACTATTTGCATTTCAACCTTTAAAATCAGATAGTCCCTTCTCATCCATTTCGTCAAATATTTATAAAATTACTTACTATTTTTACAATATAACAGCAGTCGCTCTCCCTTATGGACCCCTTGAGAATCCAAAGTACTCTCATCTAACACAAAAAAACCTCCAAGGTATTCCAATCTTCCTTTTTCATGTTCCGGATAATGAAGTTCTTTTAAGAGAACTCGTTAAACTCAAAGATATACGTGTTATGTTAGTAGGAAGAGACCAAAGTATAAATCGTTCAAATATAACAAACTGTTCTAAGGAGAACTGATGCAGATAATAAAATATCTATTTCGTTACTATCTCTATATGATAGCCATATTTTTCATAGGAAGATCCCTTCTACTCACTCTTTATTTTGACAAAACACAAGGTAGTGATAGCTTAATATGGCTTACTTTTTTGTACGGTCTACGTATGGATACTATTGTGACAAGTATTTTACTTGTAGTGCCTCTTATCTTAGTGACACTCTCTCCAAAAATACTACAAAAATTTGTAGAACTTTTTTTAAAATATTATTTTATGATAGTACTTGCATTTCTTATCTATATAGAAAATGCAACTTTTCCCTTTATAGCACAGTATGATGTTCGCCCTAACTATCTCTTTGTAGAGTATCTGGAGTATCCGCAAGAAGTCTTTGGGATGATATTTGCAGAGTATAAACTAGAACTCTTTATAGCATTCTCTATGATTAGTATTTTTATTTTTTACTTTAACAAAAAGTCTAAAAGTAACTTAGATGCTATTTTTTCTATGCACTACTTAAAAAGAGTTGCACTTTTTATTCCTCTCTTAGCAGTTCTCTTTATAGGGGTTCGCTCCTCTTTTGGACATAGAGCAGCAAATATTTCAGATGCGATGTACTCTTCAAATAGAACACTAAACGAAATCACTAAAAACTCTCTTTACTCTATCACCTATGCAATGTATACAAATAGAGTGCATGGTGGTAATAAGCTAGTAAAACAATATGGTGATATGAAGTTAGAAGAAGCATATAGTCGTGTGCAAAAAAGTTTAAATCTTACAGATCTAAACGATAACAACTCTCCTTTAAGTCGTTTAGAGAAAACACACTTTAAACAGCAAAACTCTAAAAACTTAGTTGTCTTTGTTCAAGAGAGTTTAGGGTATCAGTTTGTTGGCGCAGTTGGTGGAGAGAAGGGAATTACACCAAATCTCAACCGCTTAGCAAAAGAGGGAATTTTATTTACAGATTTATACTCTAACGGGACAAGAAGTGTAAGAGGTTTGGCAGGTCTTACTGCTGGAAACTACTCTATACCTGGTAAAGGTGTAGTAAAGAGAAATAAATCTCAAAGAGATTATTTTACTATAGCAAACTTACTCAAACCCTATGGTTATAAATCTCTTTTTATTTATGGTGGAGAGAGTCGTTTTGACAATATGCGTGGATGGTACTTAGGAAATGGTTTTGAAACTATTATAGATGAGCCAAAGTTTCAGAATCCTTCTTTTGTAGGAACATGGGGTGTTTGTGATGAAGAGGTGACACAACGAGCAAATAGAGAGTTTAAAAAGATGTATGCCAATGGTGAAAAATTTGTCACTGTAATGTTTTCAACTTCAAACCATTCCCCTTTTGATTTTCCCGATGGAAAGATAGATCTTATCGATGGTGTTAAGAAAAAGAGTGTTAAAAATGCTATAAAGTATGCAGATTTCTCTATTGGATCTTTTATAGATCAAGCAAGAAAAGAGGCATACTACAAAGATACTATATTTGTAGTTGCCGCTGATCATAATGTTCGTGTTTATGGGGATGATATGGTTCCTGTTGATATGTTTCACATCCCTGGACTGATTTTAGGGGAGGGTGTAGAGCCTATGGTTTATGATAAAATTGCGACACAGCCCGATATCTTAGCTACAGCACTTGATCTTCTTGGAATGGACTTAAAGTATCCAATTATGGGGCACTCTATCTTTAGTGATAAGAAAAAAGATATAGCACTGATGCAGTTTCATAACTCTTATGCTCTTAGAGAAGGCAATACTGTAGCCATTATAAGACCGGGCAAAGAGGCTTTAACATTTGAGTATAAAGAGAAACATCTTGTAGCTATAGAGCATAATAGAGAGTTAGAAAAAGATGCTTTAGCCTTTGTTATAGTGCTAAATAATCTTTATGATAAAAAGTTATATAAGTAATGAAAAAAGTTTTTAAGCGCTATATACCTTATATATTAGAGTATAAGGTACAGTACTTTTTTGTTTTAGTAGGTATATTTTTAACAGTTGGTTCTACTATAGCAACTGCAGAGATAATGAAGTATGTTATGGATGATATGCTTATAGAGAAAAAAGAGGCGATGCTTACACTCGTTCCTTTGGCTCTTATTGGGATCTATCTCTTTAAGGGGATTGGCCGCTATATTCAAACAGTGTTTATGAACTATATTGGGCAGCATATTGTGACCCGTTTTCGTGAGATTCTTTTAGATAAAATTATTCATCTTGATATGACTTTCCTTTATCTCAATCGTAGTGGAGAGTTGATCTCTCGAGTAACTAATGATATAACACGCATTCAATATTTTGTCTCAAACATGCTTCCTGAGCTCTTTCGTGAGAGTTTAACGGTTGTTGGTTTAGTGATATATATAGTCTATCTTAATCCTCATTTAGCTTTTTACTCTTTAGTGGGAATTCCCCTTATTTTTTATCCTCTTATTGTTATCGCAAAAAAGTTAAAGAAGTATTCACACCGTTCTCAAGCTAAAAATGCAGATGTTATTACTCGCTTGACAGAAGTGTTTAACAACAGTGAAATAATCAAAGCTAATGCTACAGAAAAATTTGAAATGCAGCGTTTTAGTGTACAAAACTGGCAGTTTTTCAAGATAAATATGAAAGCAGTGTATGTAGGTGAGATAGTCTCTCCTTTAATGGAAATCATAGGAGCAGCAGGTTTAGCAGCGGTAATTTTTCTTGGTGGTCGTGAAGCGTATAATGGTAACATCACACCAGGAGAGTTTATAGCTTTTTTAACGGCTGTAGGACAGGTTTTTCAGCCCGTTCGTCGTATTGGTTCTATCTACTCAAAAATCCAAGATGCAGTAGCTGCAAGTGAGAGAGTTTTTGAAATTTTAGATACTGAAAATAGGATAATAGATGGTGAGAAAACCTTACAAGAGGATATTAAAGAGGTGGAGTACAGAGATGTAACCCTTCGATATGAGAACTACAATATTTTAGATGGTATCACACTTAAGATAAAATCAGGTGAAAACATAGCACTTGTTGGTGATAGTGGTGGTGGAAAATCTACTGTTATGAATATGATTCTTCGTTATTATGATCCTGATAGTGGGAGTGTTCTAGTTAATGGCACTGATATTAAAGAGTTTACTCAAAAATCATTAAAGCATCATATCTCTCTTGTGACTCAAAGAATCTATATTTTTCAAGATACTTTGGCTGCAAATGTTGCTTATGGTGAAGAGAATATTGATAGAGAAAAAGTTTTAGAGGCACTGAGACTTGCAGATGCACTTGAGTTTGTTGAAGCACTAGAAAATGGGATAGATACCTTTATGAGTGAGTCGGGAACAAACCTCTCTGGAGGGCAACGCCAACGTATTGCCATAGCACGGGCTATCTATAAGCATGCATCAATTATACTTTTTGATGAGGCAACTTCTGCACTTGATAACGAGAGTGAAAAACGTATTCAAGCGGCTTTAAACGAGTATACAAAAGATAAAATTACAATGACTATTGCACATCGACTCTCCACTATTGAGCATGCTGATAAGATACTAGTACTTCAAAAAGGTCGTATAGTTTCAAGTGGAACACATCAAGAGCTACTTGAGAGTTCAGAGGTATATCAGAGACTTGCAGGGACATTCGAAGAGTAGTTTTAGCCGTTTGTTAGTAAAATTTAGAGATAATCCCATTACTTAATGCCATCTGTACTATTGGGATGAGTTACTATTTTAGGGGAATATAATCAAATGCAATTAGACTACACAAAATTTTTAAAATACTCAAAACCAGGACCTCGCTACACTTCATATCCAACAGCCTTAGAGTTTAGTGATGCTTATGAGTATGATACCTATATCAAAAAGTTAGAGGCACAAGATAGTTCAAGACCTCTTAGCCTCTACTTTCACCTCCCTTTTTGTAAAAATGCTTGTTATTTTTGTGGTTGTAATGTTGTGTTTACCTCTAAAGAGGAGAAGATGCTTCGTTATATGGAGTATCTTAAACGTGAGTTAGAGATACTTTCAAAACATGTAGATTGTAAACGCGAAGTGATCCAGATGCATTTTGGTGGGGGAACTCCTACATTTTTTACAGCACCACAACTTAAAATCATCATTGATGAGATAAAATCATACTTTCCTAACTTTATTGAGGGTGCTGAAATTTCTTGTGAAATAGACCCTCGTCATATAAATGAAGATCAGATGAGAGTGATGAGTGAAGCTGGATTTAACCGCGTAAGTTTTGGGATTCAAGATTTTAATGAGAAGGTTCAAGTTGCAGTACACCGTGTCCAGCCATATAACATTACAAAAGATGCGATGGACCTAGCTCGTAAATATAATATGATTTCAGTAAATGTTGACCTCATTTATGGTCTTCCTTTTCAAACTCTAGAGACTTTTAAAGAGACACTTGCTTTAGCTCTTACTCTAAACCCTGATAGATTTGCAGTCTTTAACTATGCGCATGTTCCTTGGCTTAAAAAGACTATGAGAAAGATAGATGAGACTACACTTCCTCTTCCTGATGAAAAACTCGCAATCATGCAGTATACGATAGACTTTTTAACTTCAAATGGTTACAAGATGATAGGTATGGATCACTTCGCAAAACCTGAAGATGAACTCTTTAAAGCGATAGAGAAAGGGGAACTCCATAGAAACTTTCAAGGCTACACTACTAAGGGTGGTGCTGACCTCATTGGTGTTGGACTCACTTCGATAGGTGAGGGTGTTGATAGTTACAACCAAAATTTTAAAGTGATGGCAGAGTATGAAGAGGCTATAGATGCTGGAAAACTTCCTTTTGAACGTGGTGTTGTTCTCTCACAAGATGATCAGATTCGTCAGTATGTTATCATGGAACTTATGAGTAATTTTAAGTTAGATATACAAAGATTTAATAAGCTTTACAGTGTAGAATTCAAAACTTACTTTGCTGATGCCATAGAGGAACTCAAACCATTTGTAGAAGATAATTTAATTACTATGGATGAGAATAAAATAGAGTGCTCCCAGACGGGGACACTACTTATAAGAAACATTGCAATGGCGTTTGATGCTTACATGCATCAACACTCTGGTAGTAAGAAAACTTTTTCAAAAACGGTGTAATAATGAATAAACCTTTAGAAGATATATTTAGTTTTGATGAGATTCAAGATGATTGTGTTAAGTGTGGGAAGTGTATCCCTGTCTGTACTATTCACAATGTAAATGCTGATGAAGTAACGAGTCCTCGTGGATTTATCGACCTTTTAGGTGCATACAAACGCGGTCATCTAGAGATGGATAAAACGGCTAAAGATATTTTTGAGTCATGTTTTTTATGTACTGCATGTGTTGAGGTGTGTCCAAAATCTCTTCCCACAGATATGGTTATAGAACAGGCTCGTGCAGATATAGCGAAAAAGTTTGGAATCGCTTGGTATAAGAGAGCTTTCTTTTTACTTCTTCGCCATAGATGGCTCAACGACTTGGCTTTTAAACTTGGGTGGGTATTTCAGACTTGTGGTTTTAAGATAAAAGCAGACATTGACTCTATGCATTCGCGTTTTAATCTCCCGATGCTTAAAGCAGATAGACTGCTTCCGAGTCTACGTAAAACATCATTTTTAAACTCTCATCCTGAAAATATTGACAATGGTGGTAAACGAAAAGTTGCTGTCTTTATAGGGTGTTTAGGAAACTATAACTTTAAAAGTGTTGGAGACTCTCTTTTAGAGATACTAGAGACTTTAGAGATAGATGCTTTTTTAGCAAAATCTCAAAAGTGCTGTTCTGCACCTGCATACTTTACAGGTGATTTTGACACAGTTGATTACAATGCTAAGTTTAATATTGAGTACTTTGAAGGATTTGCTTCTGACGTTGAAGCTATCATAGTACCAGAAGCGACATGTTCGGCAATGCTCAAGATTGATTATGAACACTACTTTCATGACCAACCAGAGTGGAAGGCTCGTGCTAAAGCTGTGATGAGTAAGGTCTATATGGCAACAGAGTGGCTACAAAACCATACTGAGTTAGAGAAAGTTCTAGCGACAAAACAAGCCCTTCCAAATATAGTTACGTATCATGATCCTTGCCATGCTAAAAAGATGCAGGGTATTCATGAAGAGCCAAGAAACTTAATTCGCCAAAACTATAAAATAGTAGAGATGAGTGACCCAAATACATGTTGTGGTTTTGGTGGTATAACGATGCAATCTGAGAAGTATCACTTTGCAAAAGCTGCTGGAGTTCCAAAAGCTGCAATGATTAAAGCAACAGGGGCAGAGATAGTCTCCGCTGAGTGTTCCGCTTGTCGTATGCAGATAAATAACTCAATGGGTGTAGAGAGTACAACTATATTTAAAAATCCTATAGAGCTTATTGCTGATGCACTAAAGGCATAAGATGGAGTATTTTGTATGGAGTAGTAGTCCTATAGCACTCTCTCTTGGCAGTATTACAGTCTACTGGTATGGAATTCTTTTTGCGAGTGCTATTTTAGCGGGTCTTCACTTTATGAAGTGGGTATATAGACAAGAGGGACGGGATGAAGAGATGCTTGAGTCTATGTTCCTTTACATCACAGTAGGGATAGTTGTGGGTGCACGACTTGGACATGTACTCTTTTATGATCCTGCATATTACTTTGCTAACCCTATGAAGATACTTGCTGTATGGGAAGGTGGTTTAGCCTCTCATGGTGGCGGGAGTGGTGTTATCTTAGCACTCTACTTTTTTGCTAAAAAACATAATCTTAACTACATTTGGCTTCTTGATCGTGTTGCTATTCCTACTGCTCTTTTTGGTTTTTTTGTTCGTTTAGGAAACTTTATGAACTCTGAAATCATTGGAAACCCTACAGATGTTTCATGGGCAGTTATATTTTCTCGTGTAGATATGCTTCCTCGCCATCCAGCACAACTTTATGAGGCTTTCTCTTATCTTGCTATATTTATACTTCTTACTATTGTATATAAGTACAAACGCCATAGTATAAATAACGGACTTATTTTCGGACTCTTTTTAACACTTCTCTTTAGTGTACGTATTTTAGTGGAGTTTGTAAAAGTTAAACAAGCTGATTATGATACGAGCTTTTTGATGATGAGTACAGGACAAGCACTTAGTCTTCCTTTTATATTTATTGGTTTAGGATTTATTGTCTGGAGTCTTAGGAAGTAATGCAAAAAGCGATACTTATTTACTTTATCTTTGTAAATATCGCTGCTTTTGTTGTTTATACTTTTGATAAGTATCGTTCCCGTGTGAATGCTTCACGTATTAGTGAGCGGGAGTTACATACATTTTCACTTATTGGTGGGTTCCTAGGAGCCTCTTTAGGTATGGCACTCTTTCGTCATAAAACAAGTAAGATCTCTTTTTTACTTAAACATATAATCATTATGACTCTTTGGATTATAGCGATTCTTTATTACTTTTTAGAGCTTAATGCACTTAATTTTCTTCGTTAATTATCTATGCTTTCTATGTTTCTTCTTTGCTCTATGAACTGAAGTTTTCCAAAAATAGTTTACACCCCAGTAGGCTAAAAAAGAACCAACTATGGAGTATATAACTGTTCCAAAATAGAGTGGAATAAAAATATCATCTATATTTTCACTAAACCAATCAAGTGTCATCTCAACGGGTGCTGCTTGGATGCCTAAGATAAAAGAGCCTGTAAGATACTCTATATAGTACATTGGTGGCATTGTAAAGGGATTACTGAGCCAACACATAGCTAAGGCAATAGGAACATTAAACCTAAAGAATGGCATAAAAAGAAGTACAGCTGCCATCTGCATAGGCATAGGAATAAATGCTATAAATACACCTAAAAAGACACCCCTTGAGATCATCTTTCTGTTAGCAGCTAAAAATTCTGGAGGAATTTTAGCTTTTTGTATAAAGGCCTTTAGTTTTTCACTTTTGGTTGTTTTTTTAAGAGTTTTTCGTATCATTAGGCATATTGTAACCTAAGCTAGCTTGCGGCTCACTAAAGTAATACCCTTGTGACTTATTTACTCCCAGTTCTATGAGTTTATCATTGATCTCTTTTGTCTCAACATACTCACCAATTGTTTTGATATTCATCTCTTTTGCAAAGGCTACGATAACGGAAGTTATGAGTGCAGAGCGTTTATCATGTGTAATCTCTTTAATAATACTTCCATCAATTTTAATATAGTCTGCATGAAGTTTCATAAGATGTTCAAAGTTTGAGTATCCTGTTCCAAAGTCATCAATGGAGATTCGACAGCCAAAATCTTTAATCATTGTAATAAACTTCTCTATATCATCAAAATTCTCAATACTTTCACTCTCAACAATTTCAAAAATAACTCGATTAGAGATATCATACTTTTTAAGAGTCGTTATAATATGATTTGTTATATCTTTATCTAAAATATCATCAATAGTGATATTTATAGAGAACTCATAATCATTATCTTTAAAGGCTTCAAAACTTTTATTTATTACTATTTTTGTGAGTTGCTTATAGAGTTTTGATTTTTTTGCAATTTCTAAGAAGTGATAAGGTGTAATTACTTTACCATTTTTATCTATAAGTCTTATAAGTGTTTCATATTTCTTTATATGCTTATTGTCATGATCTATAATTGGTTGGTAGAACATAGTAATTCTATCTTCTAAAATTGCCTCTTTAATCTCTTTAATCCATCTAAGATTATTTTCATACTCTTTATTTAGTGAGTGGTCGCTGTTATAGACCATGATGTTTTTAGACTCTTTTCTTGCAGCAATGAGAGCCATATTCGCAGTAGTTAAGATATGTAAGTTGTCTTCCTCTGATATACCAATAGTGATACTGAGTGTAATAGACTGATTGTCTGTGAGGAGATCTGTTTTAGCATTTTGAATCAGAAGATTTTTAGCATTTTGTACAATATTATCAAGACTATTCTCTTTAGTAATAATTACAAACTCATCACCACTTAATCTATAAAGTTTTGTATGTGTCGTTTTTATAGTTTGTGCTTTTAGAAACGAGCTAAATTCAATGAGAACTCTATTTCCAAAGTCTTCTCCATAGAGATTATTAATTTGTGAAAAGTTGTCGATATTTATAAGTGTTACAAAAAGCTTCTCTTGTACATTAATCTCTTTTAATAGAGAGTTTCTATTTGGGAGAAGTGTTAAAGAGTCTGTATAGAGCAGTCTTGTAAGCTCATCTTGGTGTTCCATAAGCTGTGTAATGTTATGACGAATAGCAATAAATTCTACTATTTTATTATCTTTATTGAGGATAGGAGATATAGTTGCATCTACCCAGTAGTTCGTGCCATCTTTTTTTCTGTTTTGAATACGGCCATGCCATGTTTTCTTACCTAAAATAGTCTGCCAAAGATCTTCTAAAAATTCATTAGAAGTCTTTGGATGTCTTATAATGTTATGGTTTGCACCAATAACTTCTTGTTTATTAAAACCTGTAATAGTGTAGAAGTTACTGTTTGCATAGGTAATCGTTCCATCAATATCTGTTTTGGTAACTATTAGATTATTATCTATACTTGTTTTATAACTCTCTAAAAATGAGACTGTATTTGAGAGGTCTTCTGTTTTTTTAAGCAGTGCATCATGTTTAAGTCTGAGTTGCTCATCTGTATTTTTATCTGTTTCGCCTATAAAGTATCGCAGGAGAAAGTAAACACCAGAGAGTGCGATACTAATGTTGAGTATAAAAAAGATCTCAACAGCAGCAGATGACATCTCTATAGTTACAATCTCGGCAAGTTTCTGATCCATAATGGCAGAAAATATGACAAGTAATATAAAAGAGTAGAGCCATTTAAGTGAATTGGCTGACTTATCGTGAATAAATGCAGTAATTGGCGCAAAAAATGCCCATATGAAGATATAGCTACTCTGAGTAAAGCCTCCAAGTGACCACATTAACATAAATGGAAGGAGTAGGATAAGACTCATTTGTGCTTGAAGAATAAAGTTGATATCTTTTGTCTTGTAGAAATGGAGTACTGTCAAGATAGAAGCTACAGTATAAAAGAGAGGGATTGAAGCTGGAAGGTAATATCCTAAAAAGATATAGATTAACGACCAGAAAAATCCAAGAGGTGCAATGATAACGGGTACCATAGTTATGGAGATTTTTTGTAGTTGTAATGCTTCATCATCGCTTGATTTTATACCAACACGAAGAGTAAGATATATAAGTTTTTTAATAAAGTTCAATATTTTATACTACCTAGGCTAATAATTTTTAATATCCAATTATATCACAAAAGTATCAAATTTCTAAAGAGGGGGAAAAATATGATAAAATTACATATATATTTATAAGGTATGAAATGTCATTTGAAAAACTAGGAATCATAAAACCACTACTGAGTGCAATAAAAGAGATGGGTTACGAAAAACCCACAACTATACAAACGAGAGCTATTCCTTTAGTTCTTGCTAAAAGTGATATTTTTGCTACTGCACAGACGGGTACAGGAAAAACAGCTGCATTTGGCCTTCCTCTTTTACAGCGTTTACGTAAACCTCTTGAAAACAAGGGTGTGCGAGCTGTAATACTCTCTCCAACTCGAGAACTTAGTATTCAAATCTATGAAGATATAGAGAAGTATGCTAAAAATATGAAAATTAAAACAATGATCTTAGTCGGTGGCAAAGATTTAGAGAAACAACGTAAAAAGATTAAAGAGGGAGTAGAGATAATCATTGCTACTCCTGGTCGTTTACTCGAGCATATGGAGAGTGGACTCTCTTTAAACGATGTTGAGACATTTATTTTAGATGAGGCTGATCGTATGCTAGATATGGGCTTTACTAAAGATATTCGAAAAATTCATCCTTTATTACCAAAGCGTCACCAAACGTTACTCTTTTCCGCAACATTTAGTGAAAAGGTAAGAAAACTTTCGAAACTTGTACTTACAAAACCAGCTTTTATAGAAACAGCAAAGAAAAATACGACAGTTGATACGATTAATCAAATCGCTTATTTAGTAGATACAAAGAGAAAAGCAGAGTTGTTGGCTTATTTAATAGGCTCTCGAAACTATCCCCAAGTCTTAGTATTTACAAGAACTAAGGCGAGTGCAGATGAACTGGTAATAGAACTGAAAAAAGATGGCTTAAAGTGTGGCATCATTCATGGGGATAAAACAAAAGCAAACCGTCTCAAAACATTAACGCAGTTTAAAGAGGGTAACTTCAAAGTTCTCGTTGCGACAGATATCGCTTCTCGTGGTTTAGATATTGAACATCTACCATATGTTATAAACTATGAGCTTCCTTCTGTTCCTGAAGATTATGTGCATCGTGTTGGTCGAACTGGACGTGCTGGCCGTGAGGGTGAAGCTATTTCACTTATAGATGTTTATGAGAAGTATGAGATTAGAGATATAGAAAAACTAATCGGTCAAAAAATTCCTCAAGAGACTGTGGATGGATTTGAACCTGATCCGACTATACGACGTAAAGATGTAGATGAAGTAAAACTCAAAGCAGAACATAAACGAAGCAGTGGAAAAAAAGAGCGTAAGTACAACACAAACACAAGTGGTATGCCACAAACTCGTAAACAAGTAAAAGTGACTAAGAAAAAGAGAAAAACTACAAAGCGTGATGGCTAATAGCGTTTTATGTTTGCTGACTTTGAGTTAGAGATACTCTATAGGGATGAGTACCTTGTAGTTATAAACAAGCCTTCAGGGCTTTTAGTTCATAAGTCTATGATAGACAGACATGAAATTTATTTTGCTATGAAGATGTTAAGAGATCAGATAGGGCAGTGGGTTTATCCTGTTCATAGACTTGACAAACCGACTAGTGGTGTTTTACTCTTTGCACTTGACTCACACACTGCAAAACTGATGAGTGAGCAGTTTCGTGAGCATACTATAGAGAAAACTTACATTGGGATTGGTCGTGGCTACTCTCCTGAGTCTGGGCTCATAGATCATGCCTTGCGAGAGAAACTTGATAAGATAAGCGATAAAGATGCAAGTAAGTATAAAGAGGCACAAGAGGCTCTAACAGCGTTTAAGTGTTTAGCAACAGTTGAGATAGATGCTACTGTAGGAAAGTATGATACTGTTCGTTACTCCCTCGTTGAACTTAAACCAAAAACAGGTAGAAAGCATCAGCTAAGACGTCATATGAAACATATAAATCATCATCTTTTAGGTGATACAAAGTATGGAAGAGGGGAGCATAATAAGTTTGTTCGTAAACGCTATGATATGAATAGATTGCTTCTTCATGCTATAAGTTTAGAGGTCACTCACCCCTACACACAAGAGGAGCTTTTTATAGAAGCTCCTTTGGATGAAGTGTTTATAAAGATATTTAGAGAGTTTGAGTGGTCTACTAAACTCTTCGTTAGAATAGACTAAGTTTTTTACTATATGATTAGAAAAAAATTATAAAGAGTCTATTTTGAGTGAAATGAAAGCGATATATTTAAAAGATTACAGAAAACCAGCATTTAGTATAGAGAGTGTAAATCTTACCTTTGAACTAGGTGAAGATGAGACAGTTGTAACAAATGTTATGAAGATAAATAAACTAGAAAAAGAGGAGAGAAACCTCTGTTTGGATGCGGTTAGTTTAGAACTTTTAGAGCTCTATATAAATGACTTGAAGATTGATGAGAGTCGTTACATTATTGAAGAAGAGAGCCTTACCCTGCTGAATGTTCCAATGGCGTTTAGTATAAAAGTTGTGAATAAAATCTATCCTCAAAAAAATACAGAACTTGAAGGACTCTATAAATCAGGTTCTATCTTCTGTACACAAAATGAACCAGAGGGTTTTAGAAGAATCACCCCATATTTAGACAGACCTGATGTAATGAGTGTTTTTACTACAACAGTAGTAGCAGATAAAGAGAAGTATCCAGTACTTTTAAGTAATGGAAATAAGGCACAATGCCATGATAGTTTTGATAAACGCCATGGTGTAACATGGGTAGATCCTCATAAAAAACCTGCCTATCTTTTTGCACTAGTTGCAGGAGATCTTGGAAGTATTAGTGATCTCTTTACAACAGCTTCAGGGGAGAGAGTAGAGTTAAATATCTACTGTGATTTAGGTAATGAGTCTAAGTGTTACCATGCGATGGAGTCACTTAAAGAGGCTATGCTTTGGGATGAGCAGAAGTATGGTCGAGAGTATGACCTAGAGATCTATAATATAGTAGCAGTAGATAGTTTTAATATGGGTGCCATGGAAAATAAAGGTTTAAATATCTTTAACTCTGCCTATGTTCTAGCAGATACAGATACAGCTAGTGATGCAAACTTTATGGGGATACAGTCTGTTATAGCACATGAGTACTTTCATAACTGGACTGGAAATCGTATAACATGTCGTGATTGGTTTCAGCTAACACTCAAAGAGGGCCTTACTGTTTTTCGTGACCAGTGTTTCTCTGCTGACTTAAACTCTGCTGCAGTACAGCGTATAGAGGATGTAAAAGCCCTTCGTGAACGTCAGTTTGTAGAGGATGCTTCACCAACTGCACACCCAATCCAGCCAAAGTCTTACATATCTATGAACAACTTTTATACTTCTACTGTATATGAGAAGGGTGCTGAGGTTATCCGAATGGTGCATACTCTTTTAGGAGAGGAGAATTATCGTAAGGCAACTGACCTTTACTTTGAGAGTTTTGATGGTCAAGCCGTAACTACAGATGATTTTTTATGGGCTATGCAAGAGGCTTCAGGAGTTGACTTGACAGCGTTTAAGAAGTGGTATCATCAGAGTGGAACACCAAAGTTAAAAGTAAGTGAAAGTTTTAGCGATGGTGTTTACTCTTTAGAATTAGAACAGATAGTTCCAAAGAGTGTTGATGGAAAAGAGCAAGAGCCTCTCTTTTACCCGCTAAAAATGGCTCTTTTATCTAGTGAGGGTGTAGAATTTTTAACAGAAACTCTTGTAATTTCAAAAGAAAAAGAGATCTTTACTTTTAAAGGTTTAAAATCTAAACCATTACTCTCTATAAACAGAGACTTCTCTGCTCCAATCATAGTTGAACAAGACAATGTTGATTTCTCTTTTTTAATGAAGTATGATAAAAATAGCTTTATTCAGTATGAATCAGCACAAAACTATGCTTTACAAACACTTCAAGCACTTATGGCAGGTGAAGTGTTAGATAAAAGGTTTGTTGAGAGTTTTGGTCATCTACTTGATTTAGAGATAGACCTCTCATATAAAGCACTTCTTTTAGAACTTCCATCCGTCTCAACTCTTATGCAACATCAAGATGAGGTGGATTTTGAGCCAATATATAAAGCTAAAGAGAGACTGCAAAAAACTCTAGCTATACATTATAAAGAGGAGTTGCTTTCACTCTATAAACGCTATCATAAAACAGATGCTACACTGGATGCTGAGAGTATGGGCGCTCGTTCACTTAAAAATAGAGTACTGAAGCTTCTCTCATCTCTTGAGACTCAGGAAGTTTTATCATTAGCTCAAAAACAGTATGAAGAGTCTGAGAGTATGAGTGATAGAGTCGTTGCTCTTGATATTTTAGAAGATGGTGATGAAAATATTGCGAAGATAGCTTTTAGTGATTTCTACGGGAAGTATAAAGAGCAAACCTTAGTGATGAATAAGTACTTTGGGCTTTTAGCATCATCAAGTCGTAATGGCGTTTTAGAGAGAGTAAAGAGATTGCAAGATGATGCAGTTTATGATGCAAAAGTTCCAAACTTAGTACGTGCCCTTATTGGTTCATTTAGTCGAAACTATAAGTACTTTCATGCAAAAGATGGAAGTGGATATAAATTTATAGCAGATAAAATCATTGAGATAGATACTATTAATGCACAGATGGCTTCAGGATTAGCAGGTGCTTTTAAAATATACTCAAGATTAAATGTTATAAATAGGGCATTAATGAAAGAAGAGCTTGAGCGAATAGCTTCGGTTAAGTCACTTTCAAAAAATGTATATGAGATAATAAGTAAAATACTTAAATAACTTATATTACTTTTTCTTACATTTATTATAATTTAGATGATTTTATGCTATAGTTTATAATTATTATAAGTATAAGGAATTAGTATGAAAAAAACAGTTACACATTCAGTTGTTGCATTATTAGCAATTGCAACTCTGGCAAATGCTACTACTGAGACAGATATGCAAGCTCAGCTTGATGCACTTACAAAAAAAATCGAAAAATTAGAAAAAAAACAGAAGAAACAGAATAAAAAAATTTCTGAAGTTAAAAAACTAGCGGCGAAAGACAATATTAAGTTTGATGTTGACTTTAGAACAGCTTATGATAACTTAAATTATAAAACTGCAACAGGTGAGAAGTATTCAAATGATGCCCTTTACTCAAGTCGTTTATGGTTAGGTATGGGATATGCACCGACAAAGACAATGCTTTTTAAAGGGCAGTTAGCATTTCAAAAAGCTTTTGGAGCACAATATAATACAAGTGCGACACAAACACCATATAATGCTTTTGATTGGGTGATAAATGAGAATCTTACGGATGATACATTAAGAGTAAAAGAGGCATATTGGTTATGGATGCCAACAGCATATGGTGAGCACTTTACAGTAAGTATTGGACGTCGTCCAGCTACAAATGGGTATCTTATAAACTTAAGAGATGATGACAAAGCGAAATCACCGATAGGTCATATTATAAATATGGAGTTTGATGGTTTTAGTGGAAGCTGGCAGCTAGATAAGTATGTCTCAGGTATGTATGTAAAACTTTGTGTAGGACGTGGTTTAACTGCTGCTACCTCACGATTTGATCAGACTGGTTTAGACTATGTTCAGGATACAAGTGCCGGTAGTTTAGATAACATGGACCTAATAGGACTTATCTTTAAACCATATGATGATGGACAGTACTCTATTATGACAAAGTACTATAGAACATTTAATGCAGTTGGAAATGATATGAGTGGAGCTACACCTGTACTTAAAAGTTATGGTGATGTAGATGGTATGGCAATTTCAGCTAAAATGGATGGGATAGGTGATGAGATTAGTGATTTTTTAGATGATACAACTCTTTTTGCTTCCTTTGCAGCCTCTCAAACACGACCAGATAGTAATGAGGCTATGCTTGGAAGTCTAGATAAAGAGACGGGAACATCATTCTGGTTAGGTGTACAAACACCAAACCTTACAGGTGGAAAATTTGGAGTAGAGTATAATCATGGTTCAAAATACTGGAGACCATTTACATACGGAGAAGATACGATGGTTGGTTCTAAAATGGCAGTTCGAGGAAGTGCTTACGAAGCATACTGGACTCAGCCTATAGTAGATAAAGTCTTTAGTATGCAAATCAGGTATACATATTTAGATTATGATTATACTGGTTCAAATGCCTTCTTTGGAGATGCAGGAAGACCATTAAGTATGTCTGAAGCTATAGCTGCTGGACAAGATCCAGTAGAGACAGCACAAGATATTCGTGTTTATTTTAGATATAGATACTAAATGATAGAGAGAGTTAAAAGTCTTTAAAGACTTTTAACTCTTTGTGAAAAACTTCTTTATAAGATATATAAATCCCTTCACCATTAAAACAAAAAGATAAACAATAAATGTAATATAAAGTGGATGAAAAAGTCCGAGTGGACTATTCTGAAGTGCTTGAATCTGCTCAAAAGGAGCAGAAATCCAAGCTGAAAAATGCATACTAAGTGCTAAAAAAAGAAATAGCGATAGAAAAATTAAAAACTCTTTTCTCATAAGAGTGCCTACATTAGGCCTCTCATCATTAGATTCCAGTACATAAACTTAAGTATATAAAGGTCAAATGCCCACCACATCCATCTTGGACGAGAAGGATCAAGGATAGGAAAACTCGGAGCTACTCCTTTGTAATCAAACTCAGCAAGCATAATCTCACCATATTGTGTTTTAAGAGGACAAACTGTGTAACCATCAAATTTTGATTTTGGTTTTTTACCATTCATAACAGCAATAAGGTTTTCAGTAAGAATAGGACCGTGGTGACGAGCAGAACCACCAGTTTTTCCTTTAGGAATACCTAAAATATCTCCAATTCCAAATACATTTTTATAGCGTCTATGTTGTAGTGTTTCCTTATCACACTCTAACCAGCCTTTACCACTTCCTTTTTGCCAACCAAGTTTAGAGGCAGCAACAGCAGCTGCAGGTTTCATTGGTGGTACTACATGGATAAAGTCATATGACATATCTATCATCTCTGTATGTTTTACCATATCGTACTCTTCTAAATCCTCATCATACTCTCCTTGAGTAGTATAAGTATGCTCAAATGTTGCAACTTTAGCAGCAGCATCAATTTTTCTAAGAACATGATCAAATTTATCTGTAATATTTCCATACATTGGAGTGATCTCTTCTACAAGTGTTTTATTGTAAGATGGAACACCAAAAAGTGTTTTACCTTTTTTACAGAAATTAAACTTTGCATTTTTGCTTACATCTGCTCCACCAACAGGACCATTTCCTCTGAGGTAGTCATCACTAAGGTAGAGAATCTTTTGAGGGGCACCACCACATTTAATAGGAGTATCAGGTTGTGTACAGATAACATTAATAGGAGCTTCTGGTGTTGCTTTTTCAGCAGCTGCTCTTACATCTTTGAACCATTGGGCTGTGGCTACACCACCTTTAGCAGTTCCTGCAACTGGATCATTTAAATAAACACTTGAAATTCCATGTTGTCCAACAAGGTCAGCACTCATTCCCTCTATGCCTTCGTAATCATAGTCTAGACCAGTAGCAACTACAAGGTAGTCATACTTAATCTCTTTATTTCCTTTTGTGATAACTTTATTGTTATCAGGATCAAATGTAGCTACTTCATCTTTTACCCATGTAACATCATCAGGTACAAAATCTTTGTTATCACGTTGAATATCTGCTTCTGTATAGAGACCAGCTGCCATAAAAACTTGTCCTGGTTGATAAAGATGCACTTCATTTGGTGCTATTAAAGTAATTTTTGCATTTGAAGCTGCACTTCTTAGTCTAACTGTAGCCATAAGACCACCTGCACCACCACCAACAACTACTATATGTGCTTCTACATCAGAAGAGCTAGCTTTGGCTTGTGTTGCACCTGCTGAAGAGAGTGCCATTGCAGCAACTGGGCTAATTCCCATAAACTTTAATGCATCACGTCTGCTCATTGAGTTCTTATTTTTCATATCTTGAAAAAGTTTTTCTATCTCATTTTTTTGCATCATTAAAATATTCCTTATAATAAATATAAAATAATTTTATTAGTATATATGTTAAATTACTCTTTAACATAATGAAAAATTATAAAAATTATAAAAAAGTGTTTCAGAACTACCCTGTTGTTCATTATATATATGTTTTTTTTATAATTTTTATAATTTTAATGGATTTGATGCTAAAATATGTCAAATTACATTAGGAGTTAATTTATGAATAAAATTATTAAAATTGCATTAGGTGCAGCTATTCTTTTAAGTTTAGGAACTACTACAGCAAGTGCTGATGCAGCTAAAGGGATGAAACTCTACAAAAAAAAGCTCAAGGGTTCATGTAAAGTTAGTGGTGCAGTAATGGCAGCAAAACATTCACAAGATGAGTGGAGTGAAATTAATGAAGCTGGTGAACTAGAGTCAGAAATTCAAAACTTATGTCCGGGTACGGGTGATATAAAAGATAAACTACTACCACATTACTATGACTTCTTCTATGAGTATGCAAGTGATAGCGGTAATGTTCCATCTTGTTAATAGAACATAATTAACATCTAAAAGTTGTAATTCTAAATTTTTTTTTAAGAATTACAACTTAGACTCTTTTTCTAATGTGTAAAATCTACACAGATAGATTTTTTATAAAATATTATTTTTTTAAACTTCTTCTTCTTTTAATCTCTCAAACATCTCACAACCCCCTATAATAGGTAGTTTTAAAACAATATAATTATCTTGAATAATTATTATAAGTTATAATATTCTACTACGTGATAAAATTGTAATAACTTTTTGATAAAGTTTTTTTAGACGAAAAAATAAGGAAATTCAAATGGCAAGATTAATTGTTTTAGGTGGTGGTGTTGCAGGTCATACGACTGCTACATTTGCTGCAAAGTGGTTAGGTTCACAACATGAAGTAGTAGTAGTGACTCCAAATAGTAAATGGAACTGGATTCCATCTAATATCTGGGTTGGTGTTGGTCAAATGACTAAAGAAGAGGTTACTTTTGACCTTGCACCAGTATATGCAAAAGCGGGAATTACATATAAACAAGCAAAAGCTGTATCATTAAACCCAGAGGGAAATGAGTCTAGTGATAAGCCGTTTGTGACTATTGAGTTTACTGAACCATCTAAAGCTGGTGAAGTAGAAAATTTAGAGTATGATTATATAGTAAATGCAACTGGACCAAAACTTAATTTTGATGCAACTCCAGGTCTTGGTGATGGCGCTGGACAGATGGGTGAGCATACTGTTTCTGTATGTACTGCGGATCATGCTGTTCATGCATCACATGAATTACAAAAAAGTATTGAGAAGATGAAAGCTGGCGAGCGTCAGAAGTTCTTAATTGGTACTGGTCACGGTATGTGTACATGTCAAGGTGCTGCATTTGAGTACATCTTCAACATTGAACATGAGTTAAATAAAGCTGGTGTACGTGATATGGCAGATATTAAGTGGATCTCAAATGAGTCATTTTTAGGTGACTTCGGTATGGGTGGACTTCATATGAAAGTTGGTGGATATGTAGTATCTTCAAAACTTTTTGCTGAATCACTTTTTGCTGAGCGTAATGTTGAGTGGTTAATTGGTGCGCATACATCTAAAGTAGAAAATGGCAAAGTTGAATATGAACTATTAGATGGAAGTAAAGGTGAAGAGAGTTTTGACTTTGCTATGCTTATCCCACCTTTTGCTGGTGTTGGAATCAAAGCTTTTGCTAAAGATGGTGAAGATATCACATCTACAGTTTTCGCTCCAAATGGCTTTATGAAAGTTGATGCAAACTATGCTGCGGGTGCTTATGAAAACTGGAAAGCAAGTGACTGGCCAAGAACTTATCAAAATCCTACATACTCAAATATGTTTGCTGCTGGTATTGCTTTTGCACCACCACATATTATCTCTAAACCTATGAGCTCTCCAAATGGAACACCAATTAATCCAACTCCTCCAAGAACGGGTATGCCTTCAGGTATCATCGGTAAAGCGGTTGCTCATTCTGTTTGTGATTTAATTACAAAAGGTAAAAATGCTCATTTACATGAAGCTTCAATGGCTGAAATGGGTGCTGCTTGTGTAGCATCAGCTGGTAAAGGTGTATTTAGTGGTACTGCTGCTGCTATGACTGTTTACCCTGTTGTTCCTGACTTTGAAAAATATCCAGGAACTGGTCGTGATACAGATTATACTTTTGGTGAAATCGGTCTTGCTGGACACTGGATTAAACATATTTTACATTTTATGTTTATTCACAAAGCGAAACTTAACCCAGGTTGGACTCTGATCCCAGAATAAACATAAAGGAAAATATGATGAAAAAAGAAGAAATGAACTTTCAAAAAAGTGATGAATTTAGTCGTACTATGATCCCTGGATCATTTGCAAGAAAGATGCGTACTTGTGTAATCTGGCAGTTTATCAGATTTGTAGCAATTAACATCAAAATGCTTGTAGTGGTAAGTAAAAGCCACTAACTCCATGAAAGACTCTACTTACTTGTAGAGTCTCTCCTCTCCTCCTAAAATAACAAAGGTTTTTTCTATGATAAAAGAGATAGTTCAATATCCTACTCCATTAAGTTTAAAGTACTCTACAGATGTTAGAAACTTTGATGAAGATTTGTTTTCATTGATAGATGATCTTAAAGATACTATGAGTGAAAATAATTTAGATGGTTTAGCTGCATTTCAAATTGGAAACTATCATAATGTTATAGTTGTTAAAAATCAAGATGGTGAAGTTTTAGAGATGATGAACCCTAGACTTATTGGTCATAAGGGTAAAGTTACTACAAGAGAGAGTACAGCCTACTATCCGGGAAGAACATCGGAAATAACACGCTTTGAAGAGATTAGTGTTGTGTATCAAGGGCGAGATGGTAAAGATTGTCATATGAAAGCAATAGGATCATTCGCAATCTTACTGCAGAGAAAAATTGATTACACTTTTGGTGCCACTTTTATACATAAAATGTCACCTGAGCAGAGAGATATGTTTGAAAATGGTTTAGAGTTTGGGGCAGATATTGGCCCATCAGACTACTGTCCAACAGTGTTTCAAAGAGATAAAATTATCAAACTGATTAATATAATAATGATTATAATGATACTCAATGTATTTGGTTCTTTTTTCTTTAGTGCGAAAGCTATTTTAGATACTATGTGGGAGTATCAACTATATGGATCATATGCAGTTGTATTCTTTAATATAGTCTACTTCTTTTATGCACAGTATGAAGGAAAGAAATATGTTGCATGTAGTTCATGTCAAATAGGAAATATTTTTGGAACAACAGTGATATCACTGATTAAATTAACACTGTTAATGAGTGCTTCGTATTTTTTAATTAATCCACTCTAAAGGGAGTTAATATGCAAGTTCTAGTTCCAGCACTAACTGCTGCTCATAATATATTTACTCAAAATCGAGAACAGATAATCCAGCAGTGGGTCTCTTATGAAGGTCCAAAGCAAATTCTTATTGTACACGGTATAGAAGAGAAGTTCTTTTTAAATAAATATGCGGGTGGTGTTTTTGACTACTTTATGGATATTATAGTAGGAAAGGTTGATATTGGTCACTGTCCTGTTATGCAAGAATTACTTACTTATTTAAAAAAACGTGAAATAAGTGCGGATGAGTTATTTGAGATATGTTCACACTTTAGACGTTCAATGATAGACTTCTCTTATGATGCAAAACTTAATTCCAAAGAACTTTTTGATGAAATCTCTTTTATTTTTGACAAAAACTTTAAAGGAATTTTAAAATTTTATACAGATACTATTTTTCAAAAACTTATAGATGCAAGACAAGATGCACTGAAAGCCTCTCAAGCAAAAGAGTATTTTCTCTCAAACATGTCTCATGAAATTCGTACACCACTTAATGCTATATTAGGTTTTGTTAACTTATTACTTGAAGAAGAAATTAGTAAAAAGCATCGTAACTATCTTGATATTATTCATAATAGTGGAGAAAATCTTTTAAGTATTATTAATGATATCTTAGACTTTTCAAAGTTAAGAAGTGGAGAGTTTACCTTAGAAAATAAAAACTTTTCTCTCCATGAAGAGTTAAGTCATACAATGGAGCTATTTGTTGCAAGTGCAAATGCAAAAGATATTACTATAACTTCTTTTATTGACCCAAATATTCCTGTTGAACTTTATGGTGACTCTCTTCGTGTAAAACAGATTCTCTCGAATTTTTTAAGTAATGCGATTAAATTTACTCCTGAGAGCGGAGTTATAAAAGTAGAAGCCTCTTACTCCAACTCAACACTTTTAGTCTCTGTTGAAGATACTGGTATTGGAATCTGTAAAGAGGATATAAAAAAGATATTTAAAGCTTTTGCGCAAGCACAGTATAATCTTCACGAAAATAAAGGTGGTACAGGTTTAGGTCTCTCCATCTCTCATCAGTTAGCTCAAAAGATGGGTGGTGAAGTTGGTGTTACATCTGAAGTAGAAGTGGGAAGTACGTTTTGGATGAAAATTCCTATTAGTACAGTTTCCGAGCAGACTCGATTTTTTGAGGATATTGATGAGTTTAAAAAGCTCAAAATGGTTATTTATGCCCAAGAAAATAAAGTAAGCTATAAACATGAATCATATTTAAAATATGCTGAGATGTTTGATATGAATATAAGAGTAGTTGATACTTTAGAGACGGATTTTGATATCTGTATATTTGTTCATGAAGATAGCACGAAACTTTTTCTTGAGAAGATAAAAACTTTAGATAAAAAATTCTTAGCACTTATGAGCAAGGAGTATGATGATTATGAATACTATAGCCATATAACAGCTTTAAGTTTTCCTATCTATTGCTCTAAAATTTATACTGCATTTCATGAGTTACTTAATCCTGAAGAGTATTCTGAGTTTAAAACAACTGTTTCTCAAAAGTATAAGGGCCACATTTTAGTTGCAGAAGATAATGAAGCAAATCAAGAACTAATAAAAATTATTTTATCTAAGTATGGTCTCTCTTTTGAAATAGCAAATAATGGTTTTGAAGCTTTTAATCTTTACAAGAAAAATAGCTATGATTTAATCTTAATGGATGAACAGATGCCTATTATGAATGGAAATGAGGCAGTGGAAAAAATTATAGAGTATGAAGAGTCTAAAAGTATAAGTCATACACCTATCTCTGCTTTAACTGCAAATGTAGTTAAAGGTGCAAGAGAGAGAGGACTACTTAGTGGCTTTGATGCTTTTTTAGGAAAGCCAGTTGTTCTTAAAGAGTTAGAAAAACTCTTTTTTACTTACTTAAAAGTAGATAATGAGAAACAGATCCAAGAGATTAAAGAGAAAAAGAAAGTAAAAGAGCAGGTGGTTGGTTTAGATACAAAAAAACTTATGAAAGCACTTATGCTAAGTAGTGATGAACTATTGATGCTGCTGAAACTCTTTATGAAAAAAATGGATAAAATATTTCCAGAATTGCAAAAAGCGATACAAGATAAAAATTATAAGCAGATTGCTATGATATCACACTCCATTAAAGGTTCGAGTGGAAACTTTAGAATGAAAGAGGTTCAAGAACTCTCAAGTGAAATGGAAGATATGGCACGAACTGAGAGTAAATCCTATGATTACTGTAATACTTATGAAGAGATCGAAAAGATAATCAATAGTATTAATATCGAGTAGTAATTACTCCTCGATATAGTAGCCTATACCTTCAGCATTTTTGATAATCTCAGTATCAAGTTTAGTACGTAAACGCCATACAAGTGTTCGGATACTTACAATCTTCTTTGTTCTTTCTAAAATCTCTTGAGTCGCTTCGTCATAAGGAACTACGACACCAAGCTTTGAAGTGAGTATCTGTAAAAATGCGATCTCTACATCTTTAAGATCGAGTATCTTACCGTTATAACAGAACTTCTGTTTTAGAGGGTGATATGCATAGTTTACACCAAAGTGTAAGATTTTATCTGCTTCTTTTTTAACATTATTATCCTGACTCTCTTCTTGCTCTTCTTTAAACTGTAAAAGTCCCATTTGAATAGAGGCATGAAGAGTATTTGGATGGAAAGGTTTTACAATATAACCGTAAGGTTTTGTTTTTTTAGCAGCTTCAATAATTTCATTACTACAGTGAGAAGTTAAGAATATGAAAGGAATATTGTATTTTAACTTTATATCTTGTGCAAGAGTGATACCATCACTACTATCTTGAAGAGAGATATCAATGATAATAACTTCTGGAAGATTAAGAGCTATTTCATGCAGTGCTTGCTCAGCATTATCTACCACTGTTACAACATCATAGTCCTGTTTTTTAAGTGACATTTTCAGATTAAGCGCAGTAATCTCATCATCTTCTACTATCGCTATTTTACATTTACTCATCTCTTACTCCTCTATGTAGTAACCGATTCCTGAAGCATTTTTAATAATGTCTGTTTCAAGTTTGTTACGAAGGCGCCATACTAATGTTCTGACACTATTTTCAGTTGCACCACTTCCATCCCAGACATAATTCATCGCCTGTTCGAAACTGACAACATTTCCTAGTTGCGCTACAAGCAGACGTAAAAAAGCATTCTCTTTTTTTGTTAGCTTAATTTTTTTATCATCATAAAATGTTTCACAAATACTAATGTCTAAGTAGTAGTTATTTGCAAAGTTAACTATAGGTTTGTCTGAAGATCGTTTAGAGTAGAGCATTTTTTCTAGATTCGTTTTATCTACTTTAAGAGTATCTATACTGTCTTTTCTCTCTGTCTCTTGTTCATATTTAAATAGTGCCATCTGAATAGTTGCATGAAGAGACTCAGGATCAAAAGGTTTTACTATATACCCATAAGGTTCTGTAAGTTTTGCTTGAGAAATAATACTATCATCACTATAAGATGTGAGATAGATAAAAGGAATGTTGTATTTCTCTTTTATCTCTTTGGCAAGTTTTATTCCATCATTACTCTCATCTAAAGATATATCAATAATTATAAGATCAGGGTTTGTAGTACTTACTTTATATTTTGCTTGGTCTGCATTATCACAAACTGCTACAACACTGTATCCATGTTTTTGAAGAGAAAGGTTTAGATTTAATGATGTAATTTCATCATCTTCAACAATTATTATTTTATGTTTTTGCATATTAGTACCTGTATAGATATATTTTAGAAATTGTGATAAAACAATTATAAGATTATAATATAACTTTTTGTAATTTACTATATTTTAAAATAGAGATTAATTTTTTGTTACTGAATGTTACCATTAACACATTATTTAGATATTATTTAGTGCTTTTGTTGTAAAATCATCACAACTAATTAAAAAGATTACTATGCAATACTTTATATATATACTTAAATGTAGTGATGATACTCTCTATACTGGAATCACTACAGATTTAAAACGTCGTGTTAATGAGCATAACAGTTCGCAAAAAGGGGCGAAGTATACTAAACTTCGTCGACCAGTGGAGTTAGTGTATAGTGAAGAGAGTGAAGATAGAAGTAGTGCTTCAAAGAGGGAGTATACAATCAAAAAATTATCACGAAAAGAGAAACTGGAGCTTATAAATGTTTAAAATATTTGTTGATGGAGATGCCTTTCCAAATTTACTGAAACCTATACTACTTAAACAGATAGAGCGTCTTAAAATTGAGACAGTAGTAGTTGCAAATAAAAAGGTTTCTATTGGAAAGAGTCGTTTTGTGAGTTATCTCGTTGTAGAAGCGGGAGCTGATGAGGCTGATGACAAGATAGTAGAACTACTAAGAGAAAAAGATTTAGTAATTACAGCAGATATTCCACTTGCAGATAGAGTTATCACAAAAAATGCTCATGCCATTGACCATAGAGGAGAACTCTATAGTGTAGATAACATTAAACAGTATCTTGCTATGCGAAACTTAATGGATAAGATACGAGAGAGTGGAGAGATAACAAAAGGGCCAAAACCTTTTGGTGTTAAAGATGCAGAGATGTTCGCAAATCAGCTAAATGCTTTTTTATCAAAACAGGGTAAGTAATTAAGCCGAAATATCTAAAGCAGAATTTTCTTCACCTTCTTGTTCATGTTTCAGTTTTCGAGCTTTATGTTGTGCTCGAGAGTTTGAAGCTATCTGCATAATCTATATTATAGCACTTAAACGCTATGATTCTTTTAAACAAAAAAGTAGGAAAATATTATAATGATACAGTTTGAACTAAAAGATGAATATATTGAGTTATTTAAACTCATAAAGGTACTAGACTTAGTAGATACAGGAGCACAAGCGAAAATGATAGTCGCAGATGGTTATGTAGAGCGTAATGGTGAAAAAGAACTTCGTAAACGTGCAAAAATTATCGCTGGAGACTCTCTTGTTATCGGTGGGGATGTTACTATTGAAATAGTAGCAGCTAAATAGAGAGACAGTTGATGCAAAATAGTGAAGTAACAAAAGAAAATCTTAATAAAATGGTTTTGATTTTTTATGCAAAAGTACTCCAGGATGAGATAGTTGGACCATTTTTTATAGAGAAACTAGGGGATAACTTAAACAACGAGAAGTGGGTACCTCATATAGAGTTACTTACAAACTTCTGGGCATCAATAGCATTAGGCGATCCAACATACAGAGGAAATCCTTTTGCACCTCACTTAAACATAGCAAATCTCTCACGAGAAGCTTTTAGTCAATGGTTAGAACTTTTTTCTCAAACATTAGACATAGTTTACGTTCCCCAAATCGCAGATCAGTTTAAACAGCGTAGTACTGTGATAGCAGGGAATTTTATGAGAAATTTAAACTTATAAGAGTAAATCATCAATACATAAAAGAACGCTATCCAAACAGTGAAGCTCTTTAGTCCGTAGGACTAATTCCGTTATTCTCTAAAAATTGCTTCTTCCAGTTTCTGAGACTCAAAGGAATAACTTCATAGGTACTTGCTATCTCATTTATAGTTTTTACAGTGACTGGCTATGCCACTGTCACATGTCACCTTCTAAAACTTCAAGAAGTAGTTTCGCTTTATACCCTCAATGGGCACCTCGAAATCTACACTATATTTCTGTTTTTTATTCTAATAGTTTAGAAATAAGGAGATTAGTTTTACTGATTCGTTATACACTTTTATTTTACCATAGAGCACTCCCAACCATCATACATACCAGCTAAACTCTCACTCATATCTATAATTTGCATTGTTAGATTATCTATCTCATAATAGTGAGGGATATCTTTACGGTAAAACTGTATCCCATACATTGTTTTTCCATTAAAAGGAACTTCCATTTCGCTCTGTTTATTAAAACCTTTGCCTTCAATAAGTGAAATAAACTCTTCTCTATTCTCTTTATTTTCAAAATAGGCTTTATGCTCTATTGCTCTCTCTGATTTAAGTGAATCACCTTGTTCTTGCAGGTTATTACAAGAGTGATGATTAGCTATAATCTGCCACTCTCTAATAGTTGGGAAAAGAAGCTTTTGGTAGACTTCCCACTCCATATCCATACGAGAACCAAACTCATACTTATATTCACTAAAATGGCTCATTGCGGACTCTACTGTATTACTCCACTCGAAATCCATTTTCAGATAGTATATAAAGTTTACCTCACCTTGGGTAATAATTCTTCCTATATATTTTCCACTTCTCCAACGAAGGGATTCCATCTCTAAACGGTCTTCAATAAATCCAACATCATTTGCTTCTTCTTCTGTTACAAGTCCATCTTCTTTTGGAGAATTTAACTTTACTTTTACAAAACCAACATACATATATTCAGGGTTAGGAACACTATCTGCCATCCCTGCATTAAATGATATCATCGCTTTTTTATCTTCTATAGGTTTTACATAACTTTCCCAATACTCTTGCATACTTATTCCTTAAAATTTATTTTAAACTATTCCATCTCTAAGCTCATGAGGAACATATCTTCCCCATCAATTACTTTAACATTTGTAGATTCACATTTTTGACAGCAGTAGTGTATTTTTTGTAATTCACTCACCTGCTGACAATTTTGACACTCAATGGTTAGGGGCTGAATATTCATAACAAACTCTGCTCCATCACAAATGGTTTTTTCTTTAAAAGTGTTAAATGCAATCTCAAGTAGATGTGCTTCAATCCCACTCATTACTCCAATCTTTACAACTATTTTTGTAACTATTGAAGCATCGTTATCTTTAGCTACTCCTTCTATCTGTTCAAGTAGAGCTTGAACTACACTATACTCATGCATAATATTTTCCTTTTAATCTTTGAGGTGTTTCTACTGGACAGAGTTTATAAACAAAATCATGTCGAAGAGTATGAAAACTACTACTTGTTTGCCAAAATTCTGGATGCATTTTATTTAACTCATCGCGTTTACACTTCTCCATAAGCTCTCTCTCTACTTCGACTCTATCTTGCTTATCCCAGATATAATCTTCACTGTAGAGCCTTGAAGCGAAGTTATGTAGCTCCTCGTAGTAGTTTTTTGTTTGAAAAACTTCATCTAACATAGCTATTTTTTTTGCATACTCTACCGATATAGGCAAAGCATCATTAAGCAGTTTTTCTGCTAACTCCTCTCCGATTCGTTTAGGTAAAGTATATGTATGATATTCACTGCCACTTAGTCCCAAAGTTTTATAATGAGGATTTAAAACCACACTTTCTTTAGCTACAACATAGTCACAAGCTAAAGCCATAAAAACTCCACCTGCACCTGCATTTCTTCCAAGTGATGCAACGGTGACAACTTCATCAGCTTCTAGTATAGACTTTATGAGATCATTCATTGCATTTATATTACTCCAACCATCTTCACCCTGTTTTTTAGAGTCTTCTAAAATGTTAAGATGTATTCCATTACTAAAAAAATCCATTCCACCAACAAGAACAATCACTTCTGACTCCTCTTTTAAGTACTCAAAAGCATATTTCAGACGAATACACTGTTCAGCACTCATTGCACCATTATGAAAGTTAAAACAGAGATATGCTACATTGTCACGTTTTTCTACACTCACTTCGTAAAATGTATCATAACTCTTATCAAAAAGGAGTGGTAATCTATGCTCTTTTATCCCTACTATTTTTTCTTTTAGAACATAAGTCGCAGGTAATTTAAAACCATCTACTTCTTTAAGATGACTTATCCATAATGCTCCATCTTTTGTTCCTAGGCAGATAGCTCCATCGCGTTTAGCTAAAATCTCTTTAGTATCACCTCTAAGTCTCTCTTCATTATGAGCACCAAAGAGATAACATTTCACTCCCATAATTTCATCAAGTACACCAGGAAAACTATCTGAGAGATGAATTTTAGAGATTATAGTTTGGGTAGTGTCATTATCCCAATCAATAGTTCTCATATTCTGTTTAAAGAGTTTATGTAAAGGATTTAAAATCTGTACTATTTGTGTGGGATTCTCAAAGAAAGCATCTAAAGCATCAAGTGAATGCTCTACGACTTCTTGTCGGTACAGAGAAGCTTTATAGGTATGACGTACCTTAAAATTACTCTGAGCAATAATATTACCACCATCATAAAGTTCATTAGCTCGAAGAATAACCACTCCCCACTCTTTTGTATCACTAAGGAGAGCATACTCTAAAGAGTTAGGACCTCTATCTCCTATTGGACCAGGATGAAAGATATAGGTAGGATACTTTTCATATATATCTTTAGAGATAAAAGCTTTCAAAAAAGGTGCCAAAATAAGTTCTGGTTCAAACTCTTGAATCTCTACTTTCATCTGTCGCTCATTTATAGCAAAAGTTACACTCACAGAGTGACCCTTATCTCGAAGCTTTGTAAAGAGTGCTTGAGAAAGAGAATTAAAAGAGCTGATCAGAAGTAATATTTTCATAAATATTTAACAGATTCTAGGTAAAAGTTCGCCAGTAGGTGTATCTAAAAACCTTTTTGTACCATAGGAACTTAGTAATACAACTTTACCAATATACTCGTCAGAGACATCTGCAATTTTTACTGCATTTGAAGAGTTTTCAAAAGTTTGTAAAATATTTAATGCTTTTTGCTCATCTTCTTTTTTGATAGCAAGCACAAAAGTACCTTCATTTGCTAAATTTACAGCTTCAAAACCCAGCATTTCACAGATTCCATATACTTCTGCTGAAACAGGAATACTATCTTCTTGGACTTCAATACAGATATTAGACTGTTTTGCCCACTCATTAAGAACTGCACTTACTCCACCACGAGTTGCATCTCTCAGTGCCGTGATTTTCACTCCAGCTTCTATGAGAGCTTGAACTTGATGTGTTAGTGATGCACAGTCACTCTCCAAACTACTAGAGAGTTCTATCCCCTCACGTGCAGCAAAGATAGTTGCACCATGTCGACCTAAATCACGACTAACTAAAATTACATCCTCTTTTGAAATGGAGTTAGAGCTAATTCCTTTTTTCTGAATCTCACCTATACCTGTAGTATTGATAAAGATTTTATCGACACTTCCACGAGGGACAACCTTTGTATCACCACTTACAACTATAGCACCGTTACTCTCTAACTCTTTTTTCATACTACGAACAATTTTTTCTAACTCACGAGTTGAAAATCCCTCTTCAATAATAACACTACAAGTAAGATATTTTGGTTTAGCACCCATCATTGCAAGATCATTACAAGTTCCACAGATTGCTAGTTTTCCAATATCACCGCCAGGAAAAAAGAGTGGACTAACAGTAAAACTATCTGTACTAAATGCCAATTCTCCAGCATGAATAACTGCTGCATCTTCAGATTTTTCAAGAATATCGTTCTTAAATGCTTTATAAAAAACCTTACTTATTAGTTCATTATTTTCTTCACCACCATTTCCCATGGCTAGGGTTATCTGTTTATTCATTTGAGCTAAACCTTTATTTTAGTAAATTACCATATTTATAGTATGCGGCACAAGCACCTTCACTACTTACCATACAGCTTCCAAGTGGCGTTTGTGGCTTACATGCTGTCCCAAAGATAGTACACTCATCAGGTTTTGCCATCCCTCTTAATATATCACCACAGATACAGAGTTTATGATCTTCAATCTCTTCACGAGGAAGTATATCAGCATAGATTCGCTCTGCATCGATATCAGCAAATTGTGGACGAAGTTTATAGCCACTCTCAGGTACATTTCCAAGTCCACGCCACTTAAAAAGTGATGCTTTTTCAAAATAGTTTTCTATAAGTGCTTGTGCTTTGAGGTTTCCATCGTGAGTAACTAGACGTTTATACTCTATCTCTAACTCACATCTTCCCTCATTAAACTGTTTAACAATCATGAAAATGGCTTCCATCACATCTACTGGTTCAAATCCTGCTACAACTACTGGACGATTATACTCTTTAGGAAACTTTTCATAGATTTTACTTCCTGTAATTACACTCACATGACTTGGCCCTAAAAAAGCATCTATTCGGTTGTTATAACTATCTACATGTTCATCACGGGAGTCAATCAACTCAACCATAACCTCTGGAACTGTCACATGATTTATATGAAAAAAGATATTTTTAATCTGTCGTTTGAGTACAATATCTATGAGTGCTGTTGTCATTGGTGTTGTTGTTTCAAATCCTATGGCAAAGAAGATAATTTTTTTCTCTGGGTTCTCTTCTGCAATTTTAAGTGTATCAAGCGGGGAGTATATAAAACGGACATCAGCACCCTTTGCTCTAGCATCTTGGAGACTTCCTCTGCTTCCTGGAACTTTTATCATATCACCAAGAGTTACCAAGATAGTATCTTCAAGTTCAGCTAAGATATAGGCATGATCTATTCTCTCTTTTGGCATAATGCAGACTGGACAACCAGGTCCATGAATGAAGTTAATATTGTCAGGTAGAAGTTGTGGTAAACCAAATTTCATTATAGAATGAGTATGCCCACCACACACTTCCATAATGTTGATAGGGTGAGGAAGTTTTTTAGCTTCCTCTGCTATAAGTTTAGCAAAGCCTTTAATGACTTCTGGATTGCGAAAACCATCATAAAGATCTTTGAGTTGTAACTCACTCATTATGCTTTCCTATTTTCGCAGTTATCATCATCTATGACCATCTGCTTCCTCTCCTCTTCATCGAGCTTTTGTAAAATCTCATTATATACTTTGAGTGATTCCATTGCATCCTCTTCATCAATTTTATTCATAATAAATCCAATGTGAAGTAGAACATAGTCTCCAATTTTGACATCACCTTCTTCCATTAATTCTAATCCTGCTTCTCTTTGCACACCCATAGTATCAACTGTTGCTACATTTCTTTCTAAGTCTATTTTAACTACTTTACTTGGAATTGATAAACACATATTAAGCTCTCATCTTTCTTTTAAATTCTATCCAATCAATAACACTTTGAATTGAATCTTTATCTTTTATGTTAACTTCTAAAATATCAACACCTGGCTTGATTTTTCGAGCTTCTTTTTTCTCATGTTCTAAGTCATAATCAAAATGCTCTATCAAGTCTGTTTTCGTGATAAGAATTAGATCTGCTTGACGAAACATAACTGGATATTTCTCTATTTTATCACTTCCCTCTGGAATAGAAACAAGTACTATATTGAGGTGACTACCAACATCATAAGAGGCTGGGCATACAAGATTTCCTACATTTTCAATAAAACAGACATCTATTTCATTAAGTGGCATATCATGTAGACCCTTATGCACCATAAATGCATCTAGGTGACAAGCAGAACCTGTTTGTATCTGAAATGCAGGAATCCCCTTAGCTTTAATTCTATCCGCATCACGAGAAGTCTCTAAATCTCCCTCAATAACACCAAATTTAAACTTAGCTATGTCTGCCATATGTTCCAAGAGAGTTGTTTTTCCACTTCCGGGAGAACTCATTAAGTTTATAGATAATACTCCATGATTATCAAAGTGAGCACGGTTATGTCCTGCTTCGTGGTTATTTTTATCGAGTATCTTTGTGATAACACTAATAGTCTTTTTATCATTTAACTGAGGGTTGTGGTGTAGTGTCTCATGTGCTGCTTGATGCTCATGTGAGTGACTTTGCCCATGGTCGTGATGATGGTGTTCACCATCGCCTAAAGTTGTTCCTGTTATACTACATCCGCAATCTGCACACATTTATTATAAATTCCTTATTTTAGTTTATGCTAAAAGCATATTTGTTCCAACTACTACTGAGATAACTCCAGCAGTTGCAAAGACACGTCTTACATTTGTAATGTTTGTAAGATACTGTTTATTTAAGTAGAGTACTGAAGCTCCAAAACTTAAAAAGACTAAAGAAACACCCATTACAAAAGCCAAAACCATTGTCCACTCGATACTATTACCTTGTAACATACCAAGTGTAACCAACATACCACGCACTCCACCTATAC